>Ga0078972_1001597_pt1 | contig 83523 bp, 80 predicted proteins | sample YelNatPaOPGAMG01_FD_67568 | JGI IMG/M metagenome (GOLD analysis project Ga0078972, IMG submission 67568) | Hot spring thermophilic microbial communities from Obsidian Pool, Yellowstone National Park, USA - OP-RAMG-01 (SPADES assembly) (version 2) | ecosystem: Environmental > Aquatic > Thermal...
GTTACGCCTACGGTAAGGGTATCTGGGGAAAGGAAAAGCACAGGCAATTTGCCGGTATCTTGAGGAGCGTTGATGTCACCTACAATAAGGTCGTAAGCGATGAGTACGACCTTTTCGGCTGTTGCTGTTATTTCGGCACTCACGGAGGTATGACTGCAGCGGCTCGACACCTCTCCGGAAAGGATGTCAAAACCTACTACGGGGACACAAGAGAAAGCGATCATGTGGAGGTGAGAGATCTGGCTGACGAAATCCGCCGTGTTGTGAGAACCAAGCTGTTGAATCCCCGCTGGATAGAAGCCATGAAACGGCATGGTTATAAGGGCGCAGGGGACATATCCAAACGGATTGGTAGAGTTTACGGCTGGGAGGCCACCACTCAAGAAGTGGACGACTGGATCTTTGACGATATTGCGAGAACATTTCTCATGAACGAAGAGAACAGAAAATTCTTTGAAGAACACAATCCCTGGGCGCTGGAAGAAATTGGGAGACGTCTTATTGAAGCCTGGGAGAGAGGACTCTGGAATCCTGCAGAGGATGTTAAGGAAGTGCTTAAAGAGATTTACCTGGAAGTGGAAGGCTGGATTGAAGAAAGAATGGGCGATGTGAAAGGAGAATTCCAGGGTGGATCCATTGATGTGGTGACGAAAGAAGAGGTTGAATTATGGAAGAAAAAGATGCAGGAAGTTATGGGAATGTGAGATGCCAGGAGAGCTTAATAAGCGGCTTATGGATGTGCTGTTGATTTTAAAAAAAGCGATCGCCTTTGCTCTTCCGACTCTTCTTATCATAGGCGCCGGGCTTGCTGTGGCTGAGGTGCTTGTGGAAACGGGCTTAATTTCCAAGATCAGCAGGATCGGGCGTCCCTTAAGCCGTTTTGCACGTCTTCCCGACGGTTGCGGTTTCGCCGTTATAACAGCGATGGTGTCTTTCCTTGCTGCAAACGCTATGCTTCAGAACATGCGGGAAAATAAGATTCTTACCGATAGGGAAACCTTTCTGGCGTCGCTTCTTACGGGAAGTGTAGCGCCGGTAAAAGAAATCTTTACCTATCATCTTCCCGTTATACTTCCCGCCTTAGGGCTTTATGCCGGAACTATTTACATGGGAACACTCTGGCTTGGTAGCCTTGCTCTACTGCTTTTTGTCGTCGTAGCGAGTAGAATCCTTCTTAGAAATAGACCGGAGCAGAAGAGCGTTGACCTTAATTTTGATGTGCCGCCCCTTTCTTCGTCTTCCCGATGGTTCGCTCTGAAGCGCTTTCTCAAACGCCTTGGAAGGATAGGGGGCACATTCTTTGTGGTTACCGTGATAGTATTTTTACTCATGGAAATTGGTATCATGGCGAAAATCGAAAGTTACCTAGAACCTCTTTCGAAATTATTTCATATTCCCGCCGCAGCACTTCCCGCTGTAGCCGCTTATATTGCATCCCCCATTGTGGGAATTACAATGATGGGCTCTATAATGCGGCAGCAGGTTATAACAGAACACCAGGCAATCATAGCACTTCTTTTCGGCAGTATCTTCATGCTACCGGTTCTTTATCTTCGTTTTTACTTTCCTCAATGGATTTCCATTTTCGGGCTGAGACTTGGCATAATGCGAGGGCTCACAAGTGCAGTGCTCACCATGGGTGTAAGAATGACGGTGTTGGCTTTGTTTATGAGCTTTTACTAAACTGAAAGGAGATCGAGCCTATGGAGGCTCTTCAAAGAGTTTATCCTTTTTCAGCTATTGTGGGGCAGGAGAAATTGAAAAAAGCCCTTATTCTGAACGCCATCAATCCTTCGATTGGAGGAGTGCTTATAAGAGGTGAGAAGGGAACGGCAAAATCCACGGCCGTGAGGGCTCTCGCCGCTTTGCTCCCGGAGATTCGAGTCATCGCAGGGTGCCCCTTTTCCTGCGATCCCGATAACCCTTCTGAGTGGTGCGAACGCTGCAAAAGTTTAAACCCTCCCTTACCCGTCATTTCCCGTCGCATCCCCGTTGTGACTCTTCCTCTCAACGCTACAGAAGACAGAGTGGTGGGAAGCATAGATTTTGAGAAAGCAATCCGTAGCGGCGAACGCCATTTCCACCCAGGAGTACTCGCCAGGGCTCATCGCGGCATACTTTACATAGACGAAGTCAATCTCCTGGACGATTACATCGCCGACCTTATCCTCGATGCCGCCGCATCGGGAGTTAACAGAGTGGAACGAGAGGGTATATCCTTTTCCCATCCCGCTCGGTTTATACTCGTCGGAACGATGAACCCAGAGGAAGGAGACATTCGACCTCAACTGCTCGATAGATTCGGACTATGTGTGGAAGTCAGCGGTGAGGAGGACCTGGAGCGTAGAGTGGAACTCATGGTGCGCCGTGAAGAATTCGATAACGACCCGGAAGGATTTTCAAAACGGTTTGAAAGTGACAACCAATCCATTGCATGGAGCATTCTGGCGGCAAGAGAACTGCTTCCCAAAGTGAAAATAGCAGACCATCTTCGGAAGTTCATATCTGATCTTTCAGTAGAAAACAACGTGGCGGGACATCGAGCCGATATTGTTATGGAGCAGGCTGCCAAAGCATTGGCTGCTTTCAACAGACGTCTTCATGTGACGATACAGGATATAAGAGAAATAGCTCCTATGGTGCTTATACACAGGCGTCGTGAAGCATATCAAGCGCCTCCTCCGCCACCACCTAAGCCGAATAACAAAAAAGATAGCGAGCAAAACGAGAATCATCCCAATCCCACGGAGGCTCAATCCCAGAACCAACCGCCCCCTGATGGTCCTCAGGATCCTTCGAGAGAAGGAAAAAGAGAGCCCGAGCCTCAAGCTATGGGAGGAGAAAAGAGCGAGCAAAGAGAGAATCCTCCTGAGAAGGAGGAATCAACCGATTACAGAGCGGTGCTTGAGCGGGTTTTTGAGATTGGGGAGACCTTCAAGGTAAGAAAGCTTTCGGCTCCCAAGGATCGCATCTTAAGACGCGGTTCTGGAAGACGAAGCAGAACTCGAACAGCTCAGAAGCAGGGTCGTTATGTCCGAAGCAGTATCCGGGGAGATGGAGCCGATGTGGCGCTTGATGCCACTCTTCGCGCTGCCGCTCCTTACCAGTTAAGGCGCCGTAGTTGGGGATCTACCTCTGGAGATCTTGCCGTTCATCTCACATCGGAAGATGTTCGCCACAAGATAAGAGAACGCCGCATAGGAAACTTTCTCCTGTTTCTTGTGGATGCAAGTGGCTCCATGGGAGCTCAGGGAAGAATGACCGCCACGAAAGGTGCCATAATGTCTCTCCTTCTCGATGCTTACCAGAAAAGGGATCGAGTGGCTATGGTTACTTTCAGGAGAAACGAAGCCGAGGTGAAGCTTCCTCCCACATCATCGGTAGAACTTGCCGCAAGGCTCCTTCGGGATCTTCCTGTAGGGGGTAGAACGCCTCTCTCGGCAGGACTTATCAAGGCTTACGAAGTGTTAAGAACTGTGCTCTTACGTGATCCCACGGCAAGACCTATTCTCATCATCATAACCGACGGCAAGGCAAATGTTTCTGTGGGATCCAAAAAGCCTGTGGAGGAGGCTCTTCTTGTGGCTTCCAGAATCGCCATGGATGAACGTATATACCCTGTTGTGGTGGACACGGAGAAGCAGGGTATCGTGCAGTTTGGGCTTGCCAGGAAACTTGCCGACATTATGCAGGCTCCCTATTTCCGTGTCGAGGACCTCAAGGCGGAAAGCCTTGTTCAAATCATAAAGGAGGTTACCAGATGACCTGTGAAAGGCTTTATCCATTTGTGGCTATTGTAGGGCAGGAGAAAATGAAACGAGCTCTCATTTTTAACATCATCAACCCTACACTTTCAGGAGTGCTCATAAGAGGAGAGAAGGGCACGGGAAAGTCCACGGCCGTGAGAGCTCTTGCACATATTCTTCCTAAGATTCAGGTAGTGAAGGACTGCCCGTTTAATCTGGAAAAAGAAGATCCTCAGGGGCTGTGCGCTGAATGTCCCAGAAAGGAATGCAGTAGTGTTGTGCTTTCCGGTGGAGAGCCGGAGAAGATATGGCGTGAGATTCGGGTCGTAGAACTTCCTGTTGGTGCTACTGAAGATAGAGTCGTCGGAACGCTCGATCTCGAACACGCTCTTAAGAAAGGAGAAAAAAGGGTTGAACCGGGACTCCTCGCCGCCGCTCATAGAGGCATTCTCTATGTGGACGAAGTTAACCTGTTGGACGACCATGTGGTGGATGTGCTTCTTGATTCCGCCGCCATGGGAGTAAACACCATCGAAAGAGAAGGTGTGAGTTTTTCTCATCCCGCCAGGTTTACTCTCGTCGGCACCATGAACCCTGAAGAGGGGGAGCTGAGACCCCAGCTTCTCGATCGCTTCGGGCTTTGCGTTCATGTGGAGGGCTTGAGGGAAGAAAAACTAAGGGTGGAGATCATGAAACGTAGAATGGCCTTTGAAGAACACCCTGAAAGATTTGTGGCAGAATGGTCTTACGCATCAGATGAACTTGTTAGAAGGATAGAGGCTGCAAGGGATTTATATCCCAATGTGAAAGTAAAGGAAAAGGTTTTAATTGACATAGCAGAGCTATGTATAAAGGCAGGGGTGGATGGTCACAGGGCGGATATAGTGATCTTAAAAACAGCAAAAACCAATTCAGCCTACGAAGGTAGACTGGAAGTTACAGAAAGAGATGTGGAAATTGCTGCAGAATTTGCCTTGCCACATCGTTTGCGAACTCAACCCTTTGTGGATGTCATCACAAATTCCACCACCTTAAAGGTTATCTCCAAATAGAGCTCCTGTTTTCATGATCCAAATAAAAGGACTGGTAAAGAGATACGGTAGCGTCGTAGCCGTAAACGGCCTTACACTGGATATAGGCCAAGGGGAGGTGTTTGGACTTTTGGGGCCCAATGGTGCGGGAAAGACCACAACCATTAAGGTTTTAAGCTGTCTCTCAAGACCAGAGGAAGGGATGTGTCTTGTGGCAGGGTTTGATGTAATAAAGGATGCCCTTTGGGTCAAAAAACTCATAGGTGTGGTGCCACAAGAAAACAACTTGGATAGGGAACTCACATGTGAGGAAAACCTCAAGATCTATGCCATGCTCCATAGGGTAAGTGATAGGTCGAAAAAGATCCATGAGGCCTTGGAGGCCGTTGGGCTTTTGGAGAAAAAGGATGAACTGGTGACAAGGCTTTCGGGTGGTCTTCAAAGAAGGCTCCTTATTGCGAGGGCCATGTTACCCAACCCAAAGGTATTATTCTTGGATGAGCCCTCGGTGGGTTTGGATCCGCAGGCGAGACGGCAACTGTGGGAACTGATCAGAAACATAAGGTGGGAAGGTAGGACAGTAATCATCACAACACACTACATAGAGGAAGCAGAAGCACTGTGTGACAGGGTGGGGATAATGAGCAGGGGCAAGCTAATCGCCTTGGGTACACCTGCAACCTTAAAGGAGCAAGTGGGAAGGTATGTCGTGGAGGAACACAAAGATAACGGTAAAGTGATTTATCACATGTTTATATCAAGGGAAGAGGCCAACCAATATGTGAAGGATTGTACCTGCAGTGTAACCATTAGAGAATCAAACTTAGAGGATGTTTATATTCAGATTACAGGAGAAAAGATAGAGCCTTGATGGACTGGTACCCTATATTTCTCAGGGATATGTTGCTTTTCAAGAGAAAGCTTTTGAGATTAGGCTATCTATTTTCTGCAATGGTAGTACCCATAATCTATCTGCTTGCCTTTGGACTTGGCCTAGGCAGGAATGTGGCTTTTCATGGTCAAGATTATCTTACTTTTTTGATCCCAGGTCTTGTGGCCATGAGCTCAATGAACAATTCTTACACATGGGTTGCAAGTTCCTTGAATCTGAATAGACTCTATTTTAAAACATTTCAGATTTTTATCCAAGCCCCTATTTCTGCATCTGGTATCATGTTAGGACATGTCCTTTCAGGCATTGTTAAGGGACTTTTTGCATCTTCTCTTATCATATTAGTTGGATATTTGACAAGCTCAGGCTTCAAGCTGTCTTTTGTTTTCATTTTGGTTCTGTTGGTGAACTGTTTTATGTTTGCAAGTCTTGGTGTAATAACAGGTATGATAACAAAGAGCCATGAGGATACTGCAACTTATTCTAACTTTTTTATCATGCCTATGGCTTTTTTTAGCGGAACATTTTTCCCTGTGGAAAAGATCCCAGACTTTTTGAAACCAATAATTTATATCATGCCGTTGACCCATACCAATTTAGCCATCAGGCACTCAACCTTGAACCTCCCTGTTTTTCTTCATCTTATGGTGATAATTTGTTTTTCCATTGCATTTTTCCTTTTCGGCTTAAAACTCATCCGAAATTATCGAGAATAGAACCTTAGACACAGCAGAATATAGGGCGAACCCAACCTTTACTACGGCAAGTTTTTCCACTCCGTAAGTGGCCACCTACCAGTGGCCATGTCGTAGGGGGATGGATGAGCCCTGAAGATGCGTTCTGCTCCCTTCCTTTTGCCAAAGGCACAAGGCCTTGTGGGCTGAATGATCTCTGGAATTTTACATAGTTTAGGCTAAAATAAATCCAAACGCCTTTACACGGATGGAGCAAATGATTCTGGATAGGATGAAGCTACAACAAGAACAGCTTTATAGGCTCAAGGCCTTGGCCATGGAAGGACATGTGGTTTTGGCAGCAAAGTATTATTCTGCGTTGGATTTTCTTGTGTTTTCCAGAAGGCTTAAACAAAATGGCATTTCCCATCAAGTATTGAACATCAGGGGTCTTCTGAAGGATAAATTGGCGGAAGATGCAATTTTGAACGCATTTGAAGAAGGCAATTGGATATACATGGGGCTATATGACGATAAATTCATGGGGAAAGCCTATATACAAGGAATGGTTTCTCCGCTTGATACATTACTCAAAATACAGAAAAAAATAGAAAAGCCAGTGTTCATATTTCCAATTGGTGTTGTTTACAGAAACACATTGGAGAAAGAAGATCCCACATTTTTTGATATTATTTTTGGTTATGCAGATAATCCTGGCTTTGTTAGAAAAGTCTTAATATTTCTAAAGTACAATAAGAACAGTGTCTTAAATATCTCTGATCCAATTAATTTAGCTCAGTTCGTAAAATCCAGTAGTGTATATCAGAGTCAAGATATTGCCAATACAATCATAAAATCCATAGATGACGAAAAAAGGGTTTGTATTGGCCCTATAGTGAAACCCAAACAAGAAATCAAACAGAAAGTTCTCAACGACAAGAAAGTCATAGAGATAATCGAACAATTCGCAAAGGACAATCCAAAGGCCCTTGCGAAGGCTAAGAAAGAGGCTTCCAAGTATTTTGATGAGATTGCAGCAGATTACAGTCCCTTTTATGCAGAGCTTTTCAGAAAATTCTTAACCTGGCTTTGGGGTAAGATATTTGAAAAGATCTATTTAAACCCTTCTGAATTAGAAGTTGTAAAAGAAGCTGCAAAGAAGGCCGCCATCATATATGTTCCATCCCACAGAAGTCACTTGGACTATCTGGTCCTGAACTACATGCTCTATGTGAATATGCTTCACTCTCCAAGAATTGCCGCAGGTGTTAACTTGCTCTTTTGGCCCATGGGAACTCTTTTCCGGAAAGCAGGTGCATTTTTTATCCGAAGGGCATTTAAAGGAGCAAAGCTTTATACAGCCGTTTTCACAAGCTATGTAAAAATGCTAATCCAGGAAGGCTATCCCATTGAGTTCTTTCTGGAGGGTGGGCGTAGCAGAACGGGGAAGCTTGTAAATCCCAAATCAGGTCTTCTCACCTTGATCCTACAGGCATACCTTGAAGATAACACAAAGGACATAGCCTTTGTTCCCATCTCAATTACTTACGATAAAGTTTTAGAAGATGAAGGATACATTCAAGAGCTAAAGGGAAGAGAGAAAGAGAAGGAGTCAGCCCTCCAGTTAATCAAGGCAGTAAGGTTTGTAAACAAAAAATATGGCAATGTTTACATCAGATTTGCAAGCCCTATCTTTTTGAGCGACTTCATAAAAGGCAAATCTGATCAAGACATTTCAGAAACTGCTCAAGATCTTGCTAATATAATAGCAACACAAATTAACAACATAACAACTGTGACCCCACTTTCTTTAATATCAGCTGCAATCTTGAGTAGATTCAAAAAAGGCTTCAAACTCCAAGATCTAAGTGAATCGCTAAACTTTTACCTGGATTACCTTAAATCAAAAGATATAAGCATTTCCAATCTTTTATTTGATGTAAAAAGGGCCGTTGACCATACGGTAACACTTTTGAAACAGTGGCGTATTGTGGTAAATATGGGTGATATGACAGGAGAGTTTTACGGAATCTTGGAAGAATATAGAATGGTCCTCGAGTACTACAAAAATACCTTCGTTCACCATATTCTACCATGTTCCCTCACATGCCTTTCACTAATTGCAAAAATACCTGACAATCTTAACAAATCGAACTTGATTGAGATGTTAAAACCTGACCTTGTCTTTCTCAAATCCATTTTACAAAATGAGTTTGTTTTATACAAAGGAGATGAAGAGAACTGGATTTGGGAGACTTTTAAGTTCTTGGAAAAAAATCATTGCATTGGCTTTGATCCAAAAGGCACTGTTCTCTTAAAGCCAGAAGGCAAGGACATTATCCCACTTTTTACAAGGCCCATTTGCGGAATCATTGAAAACTACTGGATTGTTTCAAAAGAGGCAATCAGGCTCTTTGAAGAAAAAGGGAGGATTAGCAGAATAATTCCCAAGAATGTTTCTAAGATGATCGAGCATTATATGAAATTGGGTCTTATAGATTATCCAGAGGCGATCAATCAGTTTACCATTAGTAATGCTGTTTCTTTGTTTAATAACATTGGCAAATCTAAACAAAATTTTCTGCTTGAACTTGCTGAGCATGCTGACATTTACTCTTTAAGCAAAAATATAGAGAAATTCTTGAAGGCATCCGCATAATTTGAAAAGTAAAGAACTGCGCACCTGCCATTACAACATTCTTTAAAAGCTTGGATAAGTCACAAACTCATTGATCTTGGTTCTTTTTTCTAAAGTATTCCTTTGCATAAACTATCGCAAGCATTGCAATGGCAAGGCAAATGGTCCACACCAAAGACCTACCTTGGAAGAAGAACCTCCCCAAAAGAAATGCAATAAACACAGCAAGAATTGCCCTCAGGACAAATATCTCAAAGGCACCCATTGTCACTTTTTGGGTTTTAGGGGGATCACCTTTCCCCCCTTGTCCTGGGGAGAAGAAGGCTGTTTTTCAGTGCCTTCCTCTGGCGATTCGAGGTTTTCATCGTCTGCGCCCAACACCATCTGTTTGTAAGGCCGAACCAGTTCCAATCTTAAGGGTGTTCCTCCCATTGTAAAGGGTGCACCGTCTATGTACTCCTCCCTTAAGATCCAAACAGCCATCCTGGCAGGGATGCCCAAAAACAAGAAGGTCACCTGATACCAACCCGGTTTTTGGTCAGGCTCTATATTCTCTATCCTGCCGTAAAAGGATGGCGATTCATTTACATACACCAACACCAGATCGCCTATCTTTCTTTCCATGCCCACAATCTCCGAGGGTTTTGATTTCCTTTAGCAAAATGGTTCCTTTTTTGCAATGTGAGTATAACACCATTTCCTGTCCTTACATATACTGTTGACATTTTCATCGCTTATATAATAACTAAAGCATTTTTGTACACCCTATCAAATAGGAGGTCATTATGACTTTTAAGCGGGCTTGTGGGGCTTGGCTGTGTTTTTTAGTAATTCTTGTGGTTGCCATCGGCTTTTTATGGAAAAAGGTAGATAGCAAACCTTATGTGGCCAAATTAGAAGGCGGGGAATTGGAGATAGCCAAAATACCTTACGACCAGCAGAACCCCCATACCATCTTTCTGCCTGACAAAGATCTTTGGTTTGTTGTGTACGAAGACTGGTCCGATGTAGCAAAGGGGGCTGAAATAAAAGGAAGATTCATACGGGCCGATGGGAATCTTTGCGGAGACGAAATCACTCTGAGCTCTGACCAGCCAGGTAACGGAAACCAAACTGTTCCCAGGGCTGCCTATAGAGATGGAGCAGGTAAAAATGATTTTAGAGATCTCGTCTTTATAGCATGGCAGGATACAAGGGAGACAGGCACAGGCGGTTACATCTATTACGCTGCATTAGACGTAAGTGGATACACGGCCAATGAATCGGTCTGCGCAACAGCAGGTTCGGGGCTTCTTACCCTCATAAACGAGCAGGCGATAGATTTTGAAGACGATGTCCTTTCCACTCCTGGTACACAGGCAGAAACCACATCCCGCACCAATCCCAAGGTTACCTATGACCCTGTAAAGGACAGATTTGTGATGGCCTGGGTGGAATCTAAATCCATTGGAAAGACCATTTCCTATGTTCCTTTTCCTCTACAAGGGACCCCTGTTAATTGGACCTTTGGGGATGCCCTGAATGTGGGTTTTTGCGCAGTCAAGGGAGATTTGAGCGGTTTTGAGACCAATCCCATTTCCATTGGAAAGAAAGATGAAGGCGGAACTGATTATACAAGGGCAAGAAAATTAAAGTCCTCCAAAAGTGCCTATGCGGAACAAAGGACATATGAGTACCTGGATGAAGTGGGGAACCTTGATCTGGCATGCGACAGCACCAGCGCTGAGTGCATGGTGGTGATAGAAGGCAAAAGGGGGTCTGCCACAGTGGCAAACAGCTGCGCGGACGACCCCAGTGAAACAACCAGTAATGGGATCTGCGATTCCAATGACATAGTCACCTCTGACTTAACCCTCTCAGATCTGGTTCAGGGCATTTACATGCTCTATGAGAAATATTTCAACTTTGTCATATCATCCTACCAAATCTCAAGTGGAGAAGCCCATTACCCTGCTATTGGCTTTGATCCGCAAACCAAGAAGTTTCTAATAACTTGGGAAGACCTTAAAGTCGTTGAAGGTCAGTCGGATGGGAAAAACCAAAAGATCTTTGGGCAACTGATTCTTTCTGGATCTGGCCTTTACAATAAAAACTTCATAATAAGCTTTCAAGACACAGATGGAGATGGCATACAAGACAACAATGTGATGAATTCAAAACAAACAAGGCCCTATGTGTCTTACGATTCGGTAAATCAGCGGTTTTTTGTTGCATGGCAGGATGGAAGAAATGGGTCTGTGTCCTTGGAAAACTTAGACATATATGGGCAATATGTGGACTCAGAAGGAACATTGAGAGGCACAAACTATGCCATTTCCACTGCAAATTCTAATCAAGCAGCTCCTGCAATGGCCTATAACTCCCTTGAAAACTTATTCCTTGCGGTTTGGAAAGATGCAAGGAATTTAAGTACCACTGGTTCAGATATATACGGTCAGCGTTTCACCCTTGGCCAGCCACAACTTACACTATTAAAGATAGACAATACTCCCCTTGCCCCTGCGCTTATTGACTTTGGCTCCATTACAGTAAATCAGTTTTCCACTTCATCCTTCAAGATAAGAAACACAGGAGATGTTGAGATTAAAGTGGATTGTATACAGCCCGATCCTGGTACTTTAACACCATTTTCATTTGACAACCTACCTTCTGAGCTTAACCAGTGTAATGATGGTAAAACTCTAACCCTTGTTCCATCAGCAGAAGTAACACTTACCACCAGGTTTTCTCCAACGGAAAAGGGGACGTTTACAAGTTCATTTACCATCAAAAGCGATGCGGGAGATAGAACTGTCAACTTCCAAGGAATTGGCGTTTCACCGGATATTACCATCCAAGAGGGCGATAACACCCAGGATGGGAAGCTGGACTTTGGAGAAGTAATACTTGGGCAGAATAAGGACTTAACACTTGAGATAATTAACAACGGAACCATATCTTATAACATCACCTCAATATCAGGTTTGGGGGCAGGCTTTGAAATTATCAATCCTCCCAGCTACCCTCATAGCATGGCTCCAGGCACTAGCTTATCTCTTACAGTTCGTTTTACTCCCACTGTTAGTGGAAATTATTCTCAGCAGTTGGTGATAAATACAAATATCTCTGGGCTCTCAAGGACGGTGAACCTTTCAGGTACCTGTATTGCCCCGGTGTTAAATGTGGGTGTAACGGAACTTGATTATGGGGTGGTGAAGGTAGGGGAGGCCAAAACCCTTACGGTTACCTTAAAGAATGACGGTAATTCAGACCTACACATAACTCAGTGTACATTAGGCAGCAGTTCATTTAAACTTGCAAGTAGCTGCCCTTCCGCCATTACAAAGGCCCAATCAGCAGAGCTTGGTATAACTTTCATGCCCAGCGATGTGAAAGACTATACTGACACACTCACAATAACCAGTGATGGTGGCCAGAAGTCAGTATCCCTGATAGGTCAAGGGGCAGGTGGTAAGATCAGCATCACCCCAACGCAATTGGACTTTGGGACCGTGGTGGTGAATAACCCCAAGACAGTGGTCTTACAAGTAACAAATACCGGGAACACCCAATTTTCAATCACAGGTATTTCAAACCCACCACTTCCTTATTCCTTGTCTTATACAGGGAATATGCCGATAGAACTATTGCCCGGCACCTCTTATAATATCGGCGTAACATTTAGTCCATCCAACGCAGGATTCTACACGGGTAATATCAATATAACCAATAATGCAGTAAACTCTTCCCAAGGAATGGAAACCATTCTGCTTCAAGGCCAGGCTATCACGGCAAACATTAGCGTTGATCCCAATCAGCTTGCCTTTGAATCAGTAGCCGTAGGCTTAAGTCAAACAAAGACCTTTAAGATCAAAAACAACACCCAAAAAGAAGTAATCATTAAAAAGATCAATACCCCTCTTTCTCCCTTTGCCTTAGAAAATCCACCCTCTACACCTTACACCATAGCAGCTGGCCAAGAACTTGACATCCTGGTCACCTTCAGCCCCACCCAAGCAGGCACCTATGGTTCCAGCATTTCTATACTCTTTGATGTGAGTCCAACCCCCATCACAATAAACCTTTCTGGCACTGCTACGTCTAATATAACTCAAAAAGGAAACATCCTTTTTAGCGAGGATGGTGTTTATAAGACAGCATTGGATTTCAAATCGGTCTTAAAGAATGAAATAGAAACCAAAAATGTTGTGATAGAAAATACCGATAATTCCAGCGTAACAATTAACTCCATCAGTATATCCAGCTCAGCTTTTAAACTTGGCCAATCTCTAACCACTCCCTTTACGCTTGCTGCAGCTAATAGTACTGGATATACCAAAACACTACAAATCAAGTTTGCACCCACTTTAGCCCAAGACTATAGCGCTACTCTTTCCCTTCAACAAAACGATGGATATATTTACCAGTTGGGGCTTACTGGCAAAGGTGTGAATTCTGTAGCTGAAGCAGTAACAACTGGAGCCATTGTAGAAAGTACTGAATTAACAGAGAATGAATTGCCTGGCACAAAACCGAGTACTATCACAGTTAAGCAGGCTTTAGGAATTTATGTTACAAATCTTACAACCACAACAGTAGACATAAATGTAAAGTTCAATCAAGTCCCCTCTAATCCCAAATTTTACAAGATCAACAAGAATAATAACTGGTGCATGGTTTATCCATCAAATTATTGCAGTGGCATATCAAATGTATCCTTAAATAGTACACAACTAAGCTTCTCGATCCAAGACAATTCTGATGCAGATAAGGATCCATCTATGGGCGTAATCTATGATCCAATCGTACTTGCCGAAGAATCAACGACAACAACCACCACAGCCCCTGGAGGGACAACAACCACCACCGGCGGTGGATCTGGAGGTGGTGGATCTTGTTTTATTGCCACTGCTGCCTTTGGAAGCGGTATGGATCCATATGTGCTGGAGCTGAAACGCTTTAGGGATGACTTCCTCCTGAAGAGCAAGGTGGGTCGGTGCTTTGTTGAAATCTACTATCGTTATTCTCCTCCTGTGGCAGATTTCATTAGGGACCGTGAGGCACTTAGGTGCTTAGTGAGGATGGCATTATATCCGGTTGTGTATTTTGTAATGTATCCTTTTATGGGGGTAATTCTCACGATCGTATGTGCCTTAGGATTTATTTTTATCAGGAGAGAATTCCGTTTAAGGAGCTCTTAAAAGGATCAACACACTACACTATAGTAAAGTCGGTTGACTTTGAGTCCATCAGGGATCTGATGAAGACGTGAATATACTGTTCCTGGTCTTTAGAACTGTTAAGGAATTTTTCTCAGAACTTTTAAAAAGAGAGCGGGATTTACTCAGAAAAGAGGAAGTCTTTGTTCAAATAGCCAAGCGGCTCTTTTACCCCCTGATGCTTCTTATTATCACCCTCTTTTTGGGTGCGGTGGGATATTATGTCATAGGCAGAAGGTTAGGTAGCCAATGGGATTTTATTGACTGCATCCTTATGACAAGCATAACTCTCACAACAGTTGGCTATGGAGATATATTCAATGCAATGGATCATAAGATATACAAAATTTACACAATCGTTCTCATGTGGGTTGGCATGGGGGTTGCCCTTTATGCAGTTTCAACTATCACAGCGTTTGTGGTTGAAGAACAGCTTGGACATTTCTTCAGGGAGAGAAAGATGAAAAAGAGAATAGCCAATCTAAAAGACCACTACATAGTATGTGGTGCCGGCAATGTGGGAATTCATGTGATAAATGAAATGGTATCATCAAGAAAAAGCTTTGTGGTTATAGAATTATCCGAAGAGCGAATAAGAAGATTACTTGAAGATCATCCAAACATCCTTTATATACAAGCAGATGCTACAAATGAAAACGCCCTGAAAACTGCAGGTATAGAGCATGCCAAGGGTTTGATTGCTGCCTTAGGTAGTGATAGCCAGAATATGTTACTCACCGTCACTGCCAGGTATCTCAACAAAGACTTGAGAATTGTGGCCAGGTGCATAGAACACACCCTGGCACCCAAATTTAAACTCTCAGGTGCAGATAGTGTTGTATCGGCAAATTTCATAGGAGGGATGAGGATTGCCTCTGAGATGTTAAGACCAACGGTGGTAAATTTTCTGGATAAGATGTTGAGGGCACCTGATCCCACCACTCGCTTTGAAGAAGTGACCGTGGAGCAAGGGAGTGGGCTGGTGGGTAAGAGCCTTGCCAAGGCAAGGATAGGTGAGAGGACAGGCCTTACTGTGGTGGCTATCAAAAGGGCCCATTCTGAACACTTTTACTACAACCCCAAGGGGGATACAGAGCTTAGACCCGGGGATGTGCTGGTGGTGATTGGCGGAGTGGATCAAATACAAGTCCTTAGGGAGATAGCCTCTTCTGGATAGGGGCATCTAACCTGAAAGTCCTTGGTGATCCACATCACAAAAACATTGAACTTAAGAACATGGGCTGGTAAAAAGAACCAACCAACAGTTTGACAATGAGAGAGGAGCAATCATGGCGTCAGAAGACAAGGTAATCATAGACGGTTCCGAGTATTCCTTTGTACCTGGCGAGACCATTTTGGAGGTTGCAAGGCGCAATGGCATAGAGATACCAACCCTATGCTATCTAAAGGGTGCAACCCCAACGGGTGCTTGCAGGATATGCTTGGTTGAGGTGGAGGGAGCCAGGACCCTCGTTGCCTCTTGTTCCATGCCTGCCTCAAAGAACATGGTGGTAAAGACAAACACCCCAAGGGTAATTGAGGCCAGGAAACTAAATATTGAGTTGCTTTTGTCTTCAGGCCATCACAACTGCCTTGCACAAGAGGTGGACCTGGATAGCTGGACAAATTTCCAACTCAATTCTATCTCCAATAGGCTTCACGAAGACATATGCCCTGCATATGGAAGGTGCAAACTGCAAGACCTGGCAATCAAATATCAGGTGAAAGGGGTAAGGTTTCAGACAACTCCTCCCAAATATGAAGTGGAGGATGTAAACCCCTTCATCATAAGAGACTTCAGCAGGTGTATTTTGTGTGGCAGGTGTGTGCAGGCCTGTAATGAGATCCAAGTGAACAATGCAATAAGCTATGGATATAGGGGTGCCAAATCCAAGATAGTTACCAAGGGAGACAAGCCCCTAAAGGATTCTGACTGTGTCTTTTGTGGAGAATGCCTCCAAAGGTGCCCTGTGGGTGCTCTTGTGGACAAGAGGGAATATACGGAAAAGGGATACCTCCTCCCAAGTAAAAAGGTGAGGACTACCTGCTCCTATTGTGGTGTTGGGTGTCAGCTCTATCTTCACGTAAGGGACAACAAGGTCGTAAAGGTAACAGGTGTGGAGGATGTTGGACCAAATTATGGGAGCTTATGTGTAAAGGGAAGGTTTGGCTATGATTTTGTCAATCATCCCGATAGACTAAAGACCCCCCTCATTAAGAAAAACGGTAAATTTGAGGAAGTAAGCTGGGATGAAGCTCTAAATTATGTGGCAGAAAATCTCGCCAAAATTCGGGACACACATGGACCTGATTCAATTGGAGTGTTGGCAAGTGCCAGAATAACAAACGAAGAAAACTACCTGGCGCAAAAGTTTACAAGGGCAGTACTAAAGACCAACAACATAGACCACTGTGCACGGCTTTGACACTCTGCCACCGTGGCCGGTCTGGCCGCTGCATTTGGAAGTGGTGCTATGACAAACCCAATAGAGGACATAGAACAGGCTGAGGTAATTTTAATTACAGGTTCCAATACCACTGAGAATCATCCGGTACTCTCCACCTATGTTAAGAGGGCAGTTACCCGCAAAGGTGCAAAGCTCATCGTTGTTGATCCCAGGAGGGTTACCATCGCCAAATACGCAAACCTTTATTTAAGGCCCTTGCCCGGAACGGATATTGCTTGGATCAACGGCTTCATGCATGTGATCATCAAAGAAGGGCTTTATGATGAACAATATGTGAAAGCCAGGACCGTGGGCTTGGAGGATGTAAAGAAGGTGGTTGAAAAGTACACCCCCACCTATGTTGAGTCCATCACAGGTATACCCAAAGAGGATCTGGTGGAGGCTGCAAGGCTATATGCCAGTGCAAAGGCAGCTTCTATCATATATTGCATGGGTATCACCCAGCACACCTGCGGGACAGACAATGTGAAGTCCTTGGCCAATCTGGCCATGCTATGTGGAAATGTGGGTATTAGGGGTGGAGGTGTTAATCCCTTGCGTGGTCAAAACAATGTGCAGGGCGCATGCGACATGGGCGCATTGCCAAACGTTTACACAGGGTACCAGAGGGTAGAGGATCTGGCTGCAAGGGAAAAGATGGAGAGGGCCTGGGGTGTAAAAGGGCTTCCTGACAAGAATGGATTCACCGTCACAGAGATGATGGAAAAGGCAAGCCATGGTGAGCTGAAGGCACTTTATATAATCGGTGAAAACCCCATGGTCTCCGACCCGGACCTAAATCATTTGGAAGAGGCCTTGAAAAAGGTACAGTTCTTGGTGGTGCAAGACATATTCCTCACAGAAACAGCCCAGTTTGCCCATGTGGTCTTGCCCTCAACCTCCTTTGCAGAAAAGGATGGCACATTTACCAATACAGAAAGGAAGGTGCAGAGGGTGAGAAAGGCCATAGAACCACCTGGAACTGCCAAGGAAGACTGGAAGATCATATGTGAACTCTCCTCCCTCATGGGTTATCCCATGAACTACAAGCATCCTGAGGGGATCATGGAAGAGATTGCCGCTCTCACACCATCCTATTGTGGGATCAGATACAATCGTATTGACTACGATGGGCTCTTCTGGCCATGCACCAGTACAGACCACCCAGGTACCCCTTGTCTCCACATAGATAAGTTTGCCTGTGGTTTAGGTGTCTTCCACGCAATAGAGTACAGACCTCCTGCAGAGGAGCCAGATGAGCAATTCCCCATGGTGCTCACCACAGGTAGGATCTTGTACCAGTATCACACAGGCACCATGACCAGGAAAAGCCTTGAACTCAATGAAATTGCTCCAGAGTGCTTTGTGGAAATATCCAAGGTGGATGCAAAGGGCAAAGGGATTAGGCACGGTGAGGCTGTAAGGCTTAGGAGCAGAAGGGGAGAGATTGTGGTGAAGGCAATGATCTCAGACAAGGCCCACCCCGGTACTGTCTTTGTTCCCTTCCATTGGGCAGAGGCAGCTGCGAACAGGCTTACCAATAATGCGCTGGATCCCATTGCCAAGATACCTGAGTACAAGGTCTGTGCCGTTTCTTTAGAAAAGATCTAAGGGAGGATGCCATGCTAACCGCAGATGAACTTTACAGCATAAACCCCGACCTCACCCTTGATATCATGGACAAGGTGGATGAAGTAATACACAGATTTGGGAAAAAACCAGGAGCGCTCATCCCTGTGTTGGAAGAATGTCAGAGGATAGTGGGATACCTGCCTGTGGAACTCCAGGAATATATAAGCCAGGGTCTAAACATTCCCGGGAGTACCGTTTACGGAGTTGTCACCTTTTATTCATTCTTTAGCATGGTTCCCAAAGGCAGGCACCAGATAAAGGTCTGCATAGGTACAGCATGTTATGTAAGGGGAGGGAAGATCATCCTGGATCGGGTTTGTGAAAAATACGGGCTTGAGGTGGGAGGAATCACCAAGGATAGAAGGTTCTCCTTGGATGCGGTAAGGTGCCTGGGTGCATGTGGTTTGGCTCCTGCAGTGGTCATAGACGGAGATACCTATGGTGGGCTACGGCCCGACAAGGTCCTGGAGTTGTTGGAGAGGTATCAATAACACAAGCAATGTTATCCATTGCCAAATTGAGTCCCACACTGGACGGATTAATGGTTCAAAAGGAAGAAAAGGTGGGTTTAACCCTTAAAGAAGTGGCACAAATACTTGAAGCCAAGGTCTACTGTGAAGAACACCAGCTGGAGGCTGTATGTGAGAGAGCTGCTGCAGGAGATCTCATGAGCGATCTCCTGCGGATCCCTTACGACGGGGTAATCCTCTTGACAGGTTTAACCAGTGTGCAAGCGGTGAGGACATGCCTCCTTACGAACATGAAGGCCTTGATCTTTGTAAGGGGAAAAGAGCCCAATGAAGAGATCTTGACCGAAGCCAGGATCCATGGCCTCCCCATAATGAACACCAGGTTAAGCCTCTTTAGCAGCTGTGGAAGGCTATATGCTAAAGGGATCAAAGGGATCCCATAATGGGCCCTTATTGTCCAGGTCATATTTCATAAAGGCCAGAGACTTTCAAAGTGCAGGCAAGGCCTCCATACAGATAAAGGGGCTGTTAAAGGAATTGGGCTACCCCCAGGGTATCGTGAGAAGGGCTACCATTTGTGCCTACGAGGCTGAGATGAATGTGGTTATGTACGGTTCTGACGGAGATATAACCGTGACCATATACCCTCAACTCATATGCCTCAGGATCCAAGATCAGGGACCTGGTATAGAGGACATCCAGCTCGCAATGCAGGAGGGATATTCAACCGCACCGCCTGAGTATAGGGAGATGGGATTTGGTGCAGGTATGGGCCTCCCCAATATGAAGGCCAATGCGGATATGATGGAGATTGTCTCCTCACCCAATCAAGGCACCTTGGTGCACTTGGATTTCTCTTTGGATGCGACCCCATGAAGATGGGCCGGGCTACCCAGCACTTTGTGGATATCAATTTGGAGAGGTGCAATGGGTGTGTGCTGTGCATGAAGGCCTGCCCTATGAAGGCCATAAGGATCATGAAGGATGAAAAGGCACATATCTTGGGAACATGCATTGATTGTGGAAGCTGTATAAGTATCTGCCCTAAAAATGCAATAGAGCCAAAGACATCTCTTCCTGTTGAAGGTGACAAGGGCAAATATACAATAGTAACAGTTTCTCCTGTGATGTACACCCAGTTTGGCGATGAGGTAATGCCCAATGAGATAATTACAGCACTAAAGGGCTTTTATAATGAGGTGTATGACCAGGCCTATATGCATGAGCTGTTTAACTTAGCCACGGAGATACACATAAGGGAAAGGAGAAAAGATCCCAATACCAAATGGCCTTTGATCTCACCCATATGCCCTGTGGTTAACAGATTAATATACCATCGTTTTCCCACACTCCTTCCACAATTTCTTCCATTCTTGACACCAAGGGAGATTGCAGCAAGGGAACTCAGAAAAAAGGCCCTGGAGAGATCCTCCCTCAAACCAGAAGAAATAAGCGTATATCATATCACGCCTTGTTCGGCAAAGATGATAAGTGTAAAGCAGCCTCTCCTAAGTGATAGGTCCTTTTTGGACGGAGTCATTGGTATCAATCAGATATATCCCAAGCTCAAAAGGCCCCTGGGGCATATCACAGGAGACGAGATCTATCACTACTCAGGGGGGATAGGCATAGGCTGGGCAAGGTCAGGCGGTGAGATAGAAGGCTTGGAAGGCATCCGCTCCCTTGCCGTCTCAGGGATAAAGGAGACCATTGCCTATCTGGAAAGGCTTGAGCTGGGGCTCCTTGAAGGTGTGGAATATGTGGAGTTTAGGGCATGTCATGAAGGTTGCATTGGAGGCCCTTTGGCTGCCTTAGACAGATATGAGGCCAAAAGGATCACCGAACGCCTTGTGAGGATGTTTGGAATTAACAAAAGGGTGAAGTTCGGTTATGTGAAGAAACTTTACGACAGTGGCTTTTTTAATGCAGCAAAGGATCCAACCACCTTGGCCAAGGCCAATGGAATAGACATGAAGTCAAGCTTAGAAAGGGCAAAGGAAGTATATCACCTTTGGGAACTTTTACCCCAAAAGGATTGTGGCGCCTGTGGTTCCCCCGACTGCATGAGCTTTGCTGAGGATATCATAGATGGGCTGCAGACCCCGGACAGATGTGTGTTCTTTAATACCAGGAGGTAGAGATGCCAAAGATCTCGCTTGAGGAAGTGGTAAAACAACTTGGACTTGAGATAGTGGTGCCCGGAGAAGGTCTAAGAAAAGAAGTTCGCTGGGCTTACTGTGGAGATCTTTTAAGTGATGTGATGGCCAACAGCAAGGAAGGGGATCTTTGGATAACCATCCAAACCCATCAAAACATAGTGGCAGTGGCAATTTTAAAAGAACATTCTGGGATACTGATAGCAGGCAACAAGGAGCCAGACCCTGAAACCGTGGGAAAAAGTCAAAAAGAAAGACTATGCCTCCTCAGGGCAAAGGAGAACTCCTTTGAAGTGTGTGGAAGGCTCTACGAGATCTTAAAGAAGGATGTGGGATGATAGAGCTTAGGGCAGACCTTCACATACACACATGCCTTTCCCCTTGTGGGGATCTGGACATGACCCCAAAGAGGATCCTTAAGAAGGCCAAGGAAGTTGGCCTGGACCTTATTGCCATAACAGACCACAATGCATGTGGGAACGTGGAGGTAGCTCAAAGTATCGGAGAGGAATTGGGTATCCAGGTCATGGCAGGGATGGAGGTAACCTCCAAGGAAGAGGTGCATCTTCTGGGTATTTTTGGTGAAGTCCAAAGGGCAAAGGAACTAGAGGAGGTCCTGCACAAAGGCCTAAAGATCCAAAACGATCCAGAGATATTCGGCTACCAAGCGCTGGTAAATGAGAAGGATGAAGTGGAAGGTTTTGTGAGTCCATTACTGATAAGTGCCTCTCACCTATCCCTGGAGGAGGTGCTTAGAAAGGTGCATGAGCTGGGAGGTCTTTGTATAGCAGCCCATGTGGACAAACCCAGTTACAGCATAATAAGCCAGTTGGGCTTTATCCCCAAGGCGCTTGAGCTGGATGCGGTGGAGGTGTGGGACATTTCCCATTACCTCACCCTATTGAACCAAGGTTATGGCCTTGAGGGGTTCACAGTGGTTTACGGGTCAGATTCCCATTTCCTGCACCAGTTGGGAGGGAGATATACAAAGATAGTGGTGGAGGATCCTTCCTTTTACGAACTCTCTTTGGCCTTAAGAAATCAAGAAGGTAGAAGGGCTTGGGTTGAAGGATCTTAGCATGCACATAATGGACTTGGTTGAAAACGCAATCAGGGCAGGGGCTGACACCGTTCAGGTGGAGGTGGTTTCTGACCCCAATAGGAAAGAGATGTACATCACTGTCAAAGACAACGGAAAGGGTGTGAGGCCAGAGGAGCTGCCACTTCTATTGGATCCTTTTTATACCACAAAGGAGGGCAAGAAGGTGGGCTTGGGTATCCCTTTATTCAACGAGACCTGTAAGAGGTGCGGTGGAGAGCTTGTTATCAAGCCCAACGGTATGAAAGGCCTTTGGGTCCAAGGGAGGCTATTGACGGATAACATAGACCTTCCGCCCCTTGGAGACCTGGCCTCTGCCATCTCTGGCCTTATGCTTTTATATCCCCATGTGTCCATCAGCCTGCTCTTGGCCATGGGAAAAGAGGTACTAACGGTCTCCACGAAAGATTTAACCAAGGTGGAGGACTCCTGGGATGCAAAATCCCTACTTGACCTTAAAGCCAAGATAAAAGAATTTTTGAAGAGAACCTTAAGGGAGGTTGGTTAGATGCCAAAGCTTACCATAGACGATCTGAAAAAGATAAGAGAAAAGGCCCAACAGGACACCAGCCTGAGGACAGGCCAGCACAAGATAAAGATAACCGTTCACATGGGTACATGTGGAATTGCCGCAGGAGCCAGAGAGGTGATGGATGCACTCCTTCAAGAGCTTGCAGAATCCCAAAGAACGGATATAAAGGTGATGGCATCGGGCTGCATGGGTATGTGCAGTAGTGAGCCCAATGTGACCGTTGAGATAGAAGGCCAAGATCCTGTTGTCTATCAACATATGGACCCACTCAAGATGAGACAGGTCTTTAGAAGGCATGTTTTAATGGGAGAGGTCCAGACTGATTTTGCCCTGGCAAGGGTAAAAAAGGCCTAAAACAAGGATAAAGGGGTGATAAGATGAAGGCACTAAGAGCGGAACTTCTAATATGCGGTGGCACTGCCTGTCATGCCTCAGGCTCCATGAAGGTGAGAGACTACCTTGAAACTGAGATCGTAAAGGCAGGGCTACAGGACGAGATAAGGGTGATAACCACAGGTTGCAACGGCTTCTGTGCCCAAGGCCCACTTATACTTGTGAAGCCTGATAATATCCTCTATCAAAAGGTCACCGTAGAGGATGTGCCAGAACTGGTTGTGGAACATCTTCTAAAAGGCAGACCTCTCAAAAGACTTCTCTACAAAGCCCCTGAGGCAGCAGAGATAATCCCCTTCCTGGAAGACATTCCCTTCTTTTCCAAACAGCTTTTATGGGTCTTGAGGAATAGGGGCGTGCTGGATCCTGAAAAGATAGAGGAGTACATAGCAAGAGACGGTTACTTGGCCGCCCACAAGGCCTTGGTGGAGATGACGCCATTACAGATCATAGAAGAGGTGAAAAAATCCGGTTTGAGAGGCAGGGGTGGTGCAGGCTTTCCCACAGGGCTTAAGTGGGAATTTGCCCACAGATCGCCTGGGGAGATCAAATACGTGTTATGCAATGCAGACGAAGGCGACCCAGGTGCATTTATGGACAGGTCTGTCCTGGAGGCAGATCCACATGCAGTCTTAGAGGGTATGATCATTGCCGGAAAGGCCATTGGAGCACATCAGGGTTTTATCTACTGCAGGGCTGAATATCCCCTGGCCCTCCACAGGTTGGACATCGCCATCAACCAAGCAAGGGAATACGGGCTCTTGGGAAAGGACATCCTACAAAGTGGATTTGACTTTGATATAGAGGTCTATCAAGGGGCCGGCGCCTTTGTGTGTGGGGAAGAGACCGCCTTGATGCAGTCCATAGAAGGCAAAAGGGGCATGCCCAGACCAAGACCTCCTTTCCCGGCACAGAAGGGCCTTTGGAATAGACCAAGTGTATTAAACAACGTGGAAACCTTGGCCAACATTCCACAGATCATTTTGAAGGGTGGCGATTGGTATGCCAGCGTGGGAACCCAAGGGTCCAAAGGCACCAAGGTCTTTGCCTTGAGCGGAGCAGTGAATAACATCGGATTGGTGGAAGTGCCCATGGGCACCACCTTAAAGGAGATCATCTACGAAATAGGCGGAGGCATCAGAAACAACCGTAAATTTAAGGCAGTGCAATTGGGTGGACCCAGTGGAGGCTGTGTACCAGGGCACCTCCTGGATACCCCAACGGACTATGAGGCCATCGCCAAGGTGGGAGCCATCATGGGTTCCGGCGGTATGATCGTAATGGACGAAGGCACATGCATGGTGGACATGGCCAGGTTCTTTTTGGACTTCTGCCAGGAAGAGTCCTGCGGAAAGTGCACACCTTGCAGGGAAGGCACAAAGCGGATGCTTGAGATCTTGGAGAAGATCACCCACGGTCAGGGAGAGCTCCACGACATAGAGGAACTCAGGGAACTTGCCTACTTTGTAAAGGATTCAGCACTCTGTGGCTTGGGACAAACAGCACCCAATCCGGTTTTGAGCACCCTTCAATACTTCCTGGACGAATATGAAGAGCACATAATCGAAAAGCATTGCAAGGCAGGGGTCTGCTCCAGTCTGTTCAAGGCCAAATGCATAAATGCCTGCCCATTGGGGCAGGATGTGCCAGGATATCTGTCATTGGTGGCAGAAGGCAGATACCAAGATGCCATTACCCTCATCTACCAGACAAATCCCCTTCCAGGCGTCTGCGGAAGGGTATGTACCCACCCCTGTATGGAAGTGTGTATGAGGGCACAGACGGACGAGGCCTTGGCAATACCCAAGATAAAGCGCTTTGCAGCGGACATGGCCAGGGTAATGAGATTTAAACCCAAGATAGCCAACAGGGCCGACGGCAAAGAAAAGGTGGCCATAGTGGGAGGCGGGCCAGCAGGGCTCTCCGCTGCCTTTTACCTTGCCCTGATGGGATACAAGCCCCATATCTTTGAGGAACTTCCCAAATTGGGTGGAATGCTTCGCTATGGCATACCCGCCTACAGGCTCCCCAGGGACATATTGGACGAAGAGATACAATTCATCCTCTCCCAAGGTGTAGAGGTAACCACCAATTGCAGGATAGGTAAGGACATATCCTTTAAGGATCTGCAGGCACAGTTCCCAGCCATATTCGTGGGGATCGGTGCCCACAAGAGCCAAAGGATGAACATACCAGGAGAAGATCTACCAGGAGTCCTTGGAGGAGCAGAATGGTTGAGGGCCTTTGAACTGGGTAAGGCCCAAGATATCGGCAAGAATGTGGCGGTTATAGGTGGTGGAAATGTGGCAATAGACGTTGCCCGTGTTGCAAAGAGGTTGGGGGCAGATGTAACCATCCTTTACAGAAGAGAGAGGAAGGAGATGCCCGCATACGAGGAAGAGATAGAAGATGCCCTCCAGGAAGGTGTTGTACTTAAGACCTTGGTGGCACCCAGGTCCATTATGCAGTCTGGAAAAAGGCTTGTGATAGAGTTAGACCAGTGTCAGTTGGGAGAATATGACAGTTCAGGTAGGAGAAAGCCTGTGCCCATTGAAGGCTGTGTAATCACAGAGGAATACGACACAATATTTGCCGCCATAGGCCAGGCTCCTGACCTCACATTTACCCAGGATTTGGAGGCCAAAAGGGGTATCATCCCTGCAGACAAGTTTACCCTAAAGACCAATATCCCAGGGGTATTTGCAGGTGGGGATGTGGTCTTGGGACCTGCGCGGGTGGTGGATGCCCTTGCCCACGGGAAAAAAGCTGCAATTCAAATAGACAAATACCTCTCAGAGCTTGCAGGTAGGCTGCCCATTGGCGTGCCAGAGATACAGGTGGAGATCACCCAATATGTGCCAGAAGAGGTAAAGAAACAACCCAGGGCAGAGATGCCCAAATTAGCCCCTGAGGAAAGGATAAAGGGCTTCAAGGAAGTGGAATTGGGGTATAGTGAGGAAATAGCCAAGGCAGAATGCTCAAGGTGCCTTAGGTGTGATGTAAAACTATAGGGCAAGAAATTTGGGTAGGGCAACTGCCCTACCCCAAGGTTCATCTTAAGATACCTGCTGTGTATCCCCCTAAATTTTTGCATGTTTACGAGATAGAAGGACCTGCCCCCTTAGGTTTAAAGGACCCTCACCTCCTGGGCATATGGCAGGAGGCACAATATTGTTTTGTGTTCTTTGGAAAAGAGGATCAGATTCCCCTCCAGATAAGGCTTGAAGGCATTAGGATGTACCACATCCTGAGGTACGAAGACTGGTTGGGCGGCAGCCTGGGCCAAATAAAGGTGGGAAGATTTCTCATCACACCCCTTTGGGAAGCAAGACCCACCGTTGGGCCCTATGAACTTGTGCTTGATCCAAATGTGGTATTTGGGTCAGGACAACATCCCACAACACTACAGTGTCTTAAGATCATAGGTGATTATGACTTTGATGTGGAAAATGCCATTGATTTGGGCACAGGCACGGGAATATTGGCCCTGGCCTTGGGAAAATTGGGAATAAAGGTGAAGGCCATAGACAACAATCCTTTATGTGTTGAGGTATGTGGCAAAAATGTCCTGAGAAATGGCCTTGAGAGTTTGGTGGAAGTAAGCCTTGGAGATGCAACGGAAGAATCTTTTGAAGCTTATGAATTGGTCGTGGCAAACCTCGGCCCTGATCTTATCTTGAAGCTCATACAAAGAGTAAATCCCATGGTGAACAGACTTTTGTTACTTTCAGGCATCACAAGGTCCTTTGTAAGTGGGATATTGGACGAGGCAAAAAGAAAGAGCTATTCTTTGATTATACATGAGGACAACGGCATCTGGCACACTTTATTCCTCAAAGGAGGAGGTCATGGCAGAAAAGATCTACCTTCCTAAACCACCTGATGGTTATTGCTTTGCATGTGGAACAAATAATCCCAACGGCTTAAAAATGCAATTCTTCATAAAAGATAACACACTTTATTCTGAGATTACTCTAAAGAAAGAACACGAGGGATGGAATGGTATAGCACACGGTGGTATAGTTTGTACCATACTGGATGAGACCATGTCCTGGACGGTTTTATACTTTCAAAGGTCGTTTATCGTCACGAAGACAATGGAAATAACCTTCCTAAGACCGGTTGCCATAGAAGATTCTTATTTGTGCAAGGGAAAGATCTTGGAAAACAAAGATCAGGAAATAAAAGCACAGGCAACTTTGCTTTCAAATGAAGGTAAGATAATGGCAAGATCCATCGGAAGGTTCAAGGTTTTGAGCAAGGATGACATGGAGGCACTCTCTCCAAAGGATCTGAAAAGGATGGAAGAATGGTTTAGCAAGGTTGAAATGATAATCAACCCCTCCAGCCATAGACCCCGATAAGATCCACAAACCTGCATCCACCAAGATTTTCCCTGATCTCCCTCTGTCCAAACTTTGTGATCTTTATGAGCTCCTGGTCATGCTTTTCTCCCACTGGGATCACAAGCCTGCCTCCGTCCTTCAGTTGGTTTAGCAAAGGCTGGGGGACGGATGGTGCCCCTGCTGTTACCATTATTGCATCATAGGGGCTATGTTCTTCCCATCCAAGGGTACCATCAAAGAGCTTGAAATACACATTTGCAAAGCCAAGGGATCTTAGCCTTTCCATGGCAGAGATATATAAGGCCTGTATCCTTTCAACGGTATAGACCTCTTTTGCCAGCAATGCCAGTATGGCAGCCTGATACCCACTCCCTGTTCCTATCTCCAAGACCTTTTCCTCACCTTTCAATTCCAAGGCCTCTGTCATTAAGGCCACCATAAAAGGCTGTGAGATGGTCTGGCCGTGTCCTATGGGCAAAGGGTGATCATTATAGGCCTCCTCCAAGTGTTCCTCAGGCACAAAAAGATGCCTTGGAATCTCCATCATGGCCTTCAGCACCCTTCGATCCCTGATGCCCCTAAAGGCTATCTGATGCCTCACCATCTTTGACCTTAAATCCTGGTAGTAGGAATTATCCCCTTTGAATTCCAACCCTATTCTCTAATTTGCTTCAATCTGTGAGGATTTGAGATTTGTATCCCTCAAGTTCAAAAGATATTCCTTGAACTCCCTAACAACGGGCGAAAGGGATCTTCTTTTGTCAAAGGTGAGGTAAAAGTACCTCCTCATGTCCATAGGGGTTATATTCACAGGCCAGAGCTCACCCCTTTGGATCTCAGCCTCGATGGCCCTCTTTGAGATTATACTTATGCCAAGCCCTGCCTTAACGGCCTCTTTAATCGCTGTGGTACTCCCCAATCTACCCACCACACGCAAATCCCTTTCAATGCTTAGGTCATGGCTAAGGAGACACTGGGCTACAAAGGATAGGGTGCCAGAACCTTCCTCCCTTACCACAAAGGGCTCGGCCTTGATCTCTTCCAGCCCCACACTCTCTTTACCGTAGAACCGGTGGCCTTTGTAAACTGCTATTACCAACTGATCCCACCAGAGGGGAACAAATTCCAAGTGCAAAGACCTGTCCATAGCACCCACAACTCCCAGATCCAATTCTCCTGTTAAAATCCTTTCCCTAATCTCCTTGCTGTCACCAATGGAAAGATTTATCACCACCTGTGGATACATGGATATAAATTCCGATATCAGGCCAGGGAGAATATACTCTCCTGGTACGGTGCTCCCTCCCAGTTCCAAGCTCCCGCCTTTCAGGCCCACAAGGTCTTGTAGCTCTGCTATGAGTTCACCCTTGAGCTTTAACATCCTCTTTGCGTATTCATAAAAGATCTTACCTGCCTTTGTGGGAAAGACCCCTTTGGGAAGCCTGTCAAATAATCGTAATCCAATCTGGGCCTCCAGGTTTGATACCCTCTCACTCACGGAGGCCTGGGCCAGATATACCTTGGAAGAGGCCTTTGTGAAGCTTTGTTGCTCGATTATCTGCTTTAGGATCTCCAGGTCTTTAAAGTCGAATTCCATGGCTCAAAGGTACATGGAGAAGAGTTCTTTCACCATCCTCAGATTTTGTACAAACCTTTCTCTACCCATAACCGGCATCCCATGGCCAGGGAGGAGGATCTCCACATCCATATCCTCCAGCCTCTTTAGAGATCTCTTGAGCTCCTCTGGATCACCTCCCAGGAGATCTGTCCTGCCCACACCACCTTGAAACAACAAGTCTCCTGAAAAAAGGGCCTTGTGCCTGGGCCAATAAAGGCACATATGCCCTGGACTATGGCCTGGCGTGTGAAGGATCAGAAGCTCGATATCTCCCACCAAGAGCCTTCCTTCCTTTAAAAGGATCTGGCATGGTATCTCATCAATGGGGTTTCCATAACTAGTGCCCATCTCTTTCAAAAACTCATATTCCAACACAAAAAGACTGCCTATGGCCCTTTTCCCTTTGAATCTTGTCATTGCCTCCATGTGATCGGGGTGGAAGTGGGTGGAGATCACCATATCCATATCTGCCCAGTTGATCCTCAAAACCTCCAACTGGGAGATCACATTCCCAAAAAGGGCAAAATGCCCCGGATCTATCAAGATTTTCTTTTCGCCCTTTAGCAGATATGTGTTACAATTGTTTTGCGTCGGGTCGTTCCAGAGGAAGAGGTGCAGACCTTCTCGTATCTCCATAGCGGCTTTTTATCCATCCCTTGCAGTTGTTGACCCAAGTGTAGCAGGTTTTGGACTTTATGCAACTTTTATTAACCCTTAACCAAAAGGAGGTGTCCAATGAAGGCAGGAATCCTTTTCACAGGCACAGGGCCCATACTCATTTTAACTTCCTATGAATCCTTTTTGGATCCAGGGCTTGTGGCAAAGCTGAGTGCCAAAGGGATCAACAAGTTCATCGCCTGCGAAGTGCCCTTGGAATTGGTGAGACAAAGGTATGGGAATCATTTCAATGTGGTAATGGGAGATCTAAGGCAGACAGATGACCTGAGGGTGTTAGACTACAACGGGTACAACATATTCTACAGCTTTAGCTTCAAGGAGATGGGCAAACCTGTCTATCATGAACCTTAGATTTATTGACCCTCAAACGTGACCCTTATGACCTCCTGGTAGGTGGTTTTGCCTTCCAGGAGGACCTTCAAGGCATTCTGAAACAAGGTGGTCATCCCTTGCCTTTGGGCCAGGTTTTTGAGTGATAGATGATCAGGGGCATTGTCAATACCGTTTTTTATCGGCTCATCCACCAGCATCACCTCAAATACTCCGATCCTCCCTAAATAACCTGTGCCCCTACACCTGTGACAGCCCTTCCCCCTTTTAAGTTCCAGTATTCCCTTTTTGCCTGTCTTGAGCCCAAGGCCGTTGAGCTCCTCTGCATCCATATGAAAGGACTCTGCACAATAAGGGCACACCTTCCTTAAAAGTCTCTGTGCCACCGATGCATTCAAAACTGCCTTTATCAGATAGCTTTGAACCCCCAGGTCCAAGAGCCTAATGATGGCAGAAGGCGCATCGTTGGTATGCAAGGTGGAAAACACCAAGTGCCCTGTCAAAGCAGCCTGTATCGCATTCTCTGCCGTCTCCCTATCCCTAATCTCACCCACCATGATCACATCTGGGTCCTGCCTCAGGATATGCCTTAAAGCAGAGCTAAAGCTGAGGCCAATCTGAGGTTGCACAGCTATCTGATTGAAGGCCTCGTCCACCAGTTCTATGGGGTCCTCTATGGTTGTGATGTTTACCTCAGGGGAATGAAGATACTTCAGGGTAGAATAAAGTGTTGTGGTCTTGCCACTTCCTGTGGGACCGCACACAAGCACCATGCCGTAAGGAAGACTTATAGCCTGCTTGTATCTCAAAAGGTCCTCGGGGGTCATTCCCAGACTCTCGAGGTCTTGATAGAGTATCTCGGGTGATTGGAGCCTCAGCACTAACTTTTCTCCAAAGGCAACGGGCACAGAACTCACCCTTACCTCTATCTCTCTACCATCCTTTGCCATCTTGATCCTACCGTCTTGAGGTCTTCTCTTTTCTGCCATATCCATCCTGGCCATATTTTTAATCCGATTGGAGATAGCAGGATGGATCTTCTTAGGGAGATCATATATTTTGTGTAATACTCCATCTATTCTGAGCCTGACAACACTCTTATCCCGCTTTGGTTCTATGTGGATATCACTTGCTCTGTTGTCCAGTGCATATGTAAGCAAATGGTCAACTGCCTTCACCACATATTGATCTTCCACATCAGATTCCTGGATCCCTTTAACTACAACAAATTGCTCCAAGTTCCCTATATCAACATTTCCCATAGTTGCATTTGCCTGACCCTCTGCCTGTGAAATATACTTCCTGAAAAGGTAAAATTCGTTTAGTGTCTTCAAAACATCTTTCTTGGGAGTAACAAGTAGATTCACCTTTTGTTGGGTTACCTTTTGGAGATCCTCTTTTGCAGTTTGATTAAATGGATAAGGCGTTGCAACATAGAGATTACCGTCTTTAGAGTCTATCACCAGGAGCAAATGTTTGAGGGCGAATTGATACGGAATTATTCCGGTTACAACATCCAAATTCAGTTTTAATGGATCAGGCTTATAAAACGGGATTCCCCATTCTTTTGCCAGACAACGATAAATTATCTCTTCATCCAGAAATAAATCAGGATGATCGGCTCTTTTAATTTGCATAGAAACTATTACATCAATTGCATCTATGGGAGGAAGGTATGTCTGCCTAAAGGAGGCTGACCTCACCGTATTTAGCCTTTTAAGTCGCTCTAAGGCAGGAGGATAATCTCTTAGCACACGCTCTGCCTGTGGCTTATCAATAAGGCCTTCTTTTAAAAGCGAGTTTAACACGCCTTCAGGTGTAAGATGCCTTCTCATGGTCCCGTCTTCCATTTCATAAACCTTGTGTCAGTGTCTTGGGCCGGAAATCTTCTCCACCTACCCTGCTCCTTCCTAAAACCTCTAACCTTTCATTAACAGGGGACCTATCCCAACCTAAAACATTAGACTTGTTTCTACCCCTTGCCTTTCTTTCGGCCAATAACCTTAATCATTTGCCCCCACCAGGCCTTGAACACCCAAGGAGCTGAGTAGGGTGTTTTTGGGCTTTTATGGCGGGCAAAAGCTCCAAAGACGCCATAAACTCCATAAACCCACCCTGCCTCACCAGGAGAAACTACTGGGCCCTAAACATTGAAGAGTTAAACTCAGGGTCTCCATGGGGATCCTTAGGCCCCTCTGTCACGGTCAACTTTCATGCCTTTTACCTCAAAGTTTATAATAACCCTTCTTTAGCTTGTTTAATATACCAAAATTGTTGGCAGTGCTACAGGACCTCTAGTCCACTTACGAAGTGGAATCTTTATAGGGTCACCTTCATGAATGGTAGACTTTCAAAAAGCCTTGAGTAACTTGAGCCATTGGAATATCATGAATACACGTTCAGCAAGGAGGTTAGGATGCCCATATACGAGTTTAGGTGCCTTGGCTGTGGAAATATCGTTGAAAAGCTCATCTTAGGCCAAGAAGAAGCCATCGAGATGAAGTGTGACCAGTGTGGCTCACAAGATTTGGAAAGGGTGGTGAGCAGGGCAAGCTTTATAAAGGGCATGACATCCAAGACCAATGTCAAGGTGAGCCAAAGATCTTGCGCCTCAGGTGGCACATGCGCCTCTTTTGACATACCAGGCCCGGAATAGTGGAGACCCGAAGATGAAAAGACCCGAATGTCCATTCTGTGGCCAGGTAATTACTCGCCCCATGGAGATGCCGCCTTACCACCCAGGACAGATGCCCGTGGGATCCTGTACCTGCGGAGCTGTATATTCCTGTGATGTAAGCGGAAAAAATATCGGGCAAGCCCTCTTAGAGGCTCTGATGTTCCTGTGCAAGGGCGATTTGGACCTGGCAGGTGAACTGCTGGAGGGTGCTGACTATTATGACAGACGGGTTGAACATTACGACCTTGTGAGCCATCTTGTGGTGCAGAGGGGCTTTCTGGAGGGTAGGAAGGTCAATGGAGTGCTTTTGTTTCTAAGGCCATCGGAAGAGCTTTCCAAAGAGCTTAATTTGTCCCCAAAAAACAAAACCACCCAAGCTCAGGTTCGTAGTGAAACTGCTCCAAGGCAGCTCTCCAAAGGACTTGTGGAAAAATGGGTCACAGAAGGGAACATGGAGGAGATCAGAAAAGAGGCCAGGAACTCTGATTCCATCTTAAAGTTTATCCAGAGATTGCTGTATTCAGGGGATGTGGAACTCAGGAATAAAGCAGCAGAGGCCTTGGGAATTGCTTGTTCTGAAGTGGCCGATTACAAACCTTCCATCGTCTCCAGAATCCTTCAGGGGCTCCTTTACTCCATATCAGATACCGCTGCCTCAAGCTGGGGTGCATTTGAGGCAGTCTCTGAGATAATAGCCAGAAGATTTGACCTATTCTCAGGATATCTGGCCTATCTGTATCCGTTTATTGCGGATGAAAGCAAAAGAGAGTATGGTCTTTCTGCAATAGCAAGGATATCCCAGGACCATCCCAAGGCCATAAGGAAGCTTACCCTTCATTTCATCCCCTACCTTAAGGACAAGAATCCAATGGTAAGGGCACACACCATAAGGCTTATGGGGAATCTGGGTGCCTTTGAGGTAAAGCCGGAGTTGCATGCTCTTTTTGAAGACAATACAGGGGTATCCATCTACCAAAATGGCAGACTCAATATGACCACCATCTCAGAACTTGCGAAAGAATCCGTTGCTGCAATTGGAGATTAGGTATCTTCTTTTTTCAGAAAATGGGTATGTGGAGCCTTCCCAGCAAGACCTTTCTCTCCCCTGGCTTGTTGCTCCCAATCTTCCACATCCAAACCTAAGGTTGGGAGATGTGTTTCATACAGTGGCAAATGAGATTAAAAATCTCATTCCTGGAGATCTTGCATGCCTCAGTAACTTCACTCCTTTGGTGATCAAAAGTGAAAAGCACGGTCCATTCTACCATATATTCTCCATCGGCGACCTATGGAGAAGCTTATTCTGTGTATCCATTGCTCACACCACCCAGGGAAAAAATACCTTAAAAGAAGACTTTTATAACCTCAAGGCCCTTAGAGACAAAATAGGGCCATTTATTCCAAGGTGCTATGGCCTAAGAGAAATAACAATGGATGGTTCCACCGAGCCATTGCTCATGGGAGTATTTGAATGGCTGGATGGATACCATGAACTCCATGCATGTAAGGCTGGGGAAACACTCTATTTTGAGCTCTGGTCACCTGCTGGATACCAAGCCTTATCCCAAAAGGATGTATTGAACTTTTTTAAAAATACCTCAAAGATACTCTTCCTTTGCTGCAGCCCAGATACTCATGAGAGGTTGAGCCCTTGGACTCATATAACAGGTGACTTTGTATTCAACCCCGATTCTACGAATCCCTATCAGGTAAAACTCACCACTGTTAGGGGCTTAAGGGTATGGGCAAATCTTCCATCTGATCCACACCTGAGATCCGTATATGCTGCTTTACTGTGGTTGCTTGAAACACTTCTTATCAATAGAGTTGACAGAGAAAGAGGGGTTGGAGAACTGCTTTTGCTCCCTCCCTTTGTACTAAAGGCCACACTTGAGGTTCTTTTGGATGAGTGTCTAAGGTATCAGGCCTTTTGTACTGCCTATGCTTTGCTAAAGCATATGGATCTTGAAGAGCTTAGAACACTTTACGAGATTGTATGGGATGAATTGGATCTCAATAGCGAGGTGGAAAGGTTTTTAAGAGACAAAATTCAAGATCACCTCCAGGATCTGTTAACCTTGATGCGAAGTTAGCCTGAAAGTTAATCCTCCATAGCCTTTTCCTTTTCAGTTGAATCTTCACCTCTGTACCAAAATTGGGAATCTATAACGGAAAGTCCCTTTTTCATATTAAAGGATCATGTTCTCCTTTGCCTCTCCATGATAGATGAGATGAACGAAACAGGCCCGACAGACGATACAACAGCACAGTTAACCTTACTTAACTTACCAGGCGCAAAAACCTTGTAATGGCACATGAAATAACGGGGAGTTATGGAATGCCTCCTAATGGGGAGTCTTACGCATACCCAACATGTAACCTATCCAAGTTACAGTGGGGTGAAGCATTATGGAAAGGATCAAGGAGATTACAAAAAGCCTACAAGGAAGCTTAAAGAACAGAAAAAAGAAGATCCAGATGCCTAAAACCATGTCCACTTGATCCATCACGAAAAAGAAGATCCTACCCCACCCTATCGGCCTTTCCCCAGGCCTTATCCCCAACTGCCTCTTGACAAAGCTATTGGGTAGTTCCCCCAAGCTCATGCCCAATCCAAAGATCAAACCCACCTTAAGCCAATGGGAGCTTAAATCCAACAGGGAAATACTAGAAGGAAGTAGCCAGGCTTGTAAATATTGGCTAAAAAAGGTGCCTATGAGTGAAAATAAAAGGTGCACCCAAACCCCTCTTATGGTCTTATTATCCCCAAAGATCCTTTTTCCCCTGAAGGAATACCCCAAATCCAGTGGCACTTTTAAAGACGGATAAAGATCGTATTTCAAAACAAACCCATGGGCCAATGCCACCATGCCCATGGGTATAAAAAACAACGAGAGAAAAGCAAGATCAGCTATAAACCCTGAAAGTCTCAACTAACTCCCAGGATATGGGAATATGCATGTTTTGCAACCCATTGGAGGGAGTATAAAAAAGACCTTGTGTAGTGGTAGACCTGGAAATTGCATGTACTCAAACACCTCTTGGAGCACTCTTTTTTAAGCTCTTTAAGCCTTTCTCTGTCAAAACGGGGGCCGTCGTAGACATTTCCCCAGTCCTCTTCACTTCCGTACATCTCAAAGCAGGGAGCAAAGCTTCCATCCAATCTGATCACCATGGAAAGGATCCCTGCCCTGCAAGGCCAAGGGGCCAACCTACCTCTGATGAAGTCCTTCATGGCCCTGAGGTGGTTTACGGAATTTACCATGGTGTACCCTGAGATATTCTTTTCAATGAGCCAGTCCACCAGGTGATCTATCTGTTCAAATTCCTCTGGGGTGATCCACCAACCGTCCTCGTGATGATCAAAGCCATCGTAATTTATAAGGGGTGGTTCGTTTATGTGGTAGTCAGTGGCAATCCCCCTTTGGTGGGCTATCTCTGTAAGCTCTTTCACATCCTCAATGTTCTTTTGGGTTATGTTTATGTTGAAGAAGGTGATATACCCATACTCAGGCTCCTTTGCCAGCAAGCATTCGAACTGATCCCTTATCCTTGAAAGGGCCTTGGGAAGACCTTCCTTTGGTTCCACCACATCCACTGCCAGGTTAATGGTAGCAACCTTTGCCTTACCTATTTCATCTATAAACTCTTCATCCAACAAAAGACCATTGGTGGGAAGATACACAAAAAAACCCTTATCTGTGGCATAACGGGTAAGCTCAATGATGAAGTCCTTTCTCACCAAAGGCTCACCACCCATGTATGCCAGAACCTTGCAACCAATGGACTCAAGCCAGTCCACTACCCTTTTTCCTGTTTCCATGGTCATACCTGGGATGCGCTTCCCCCTGCTGTAACAGTAGTGGCACTCCATGTTGCAGTTTAGATCCGTGTACACATATGCAAGCACAGGTCTAAACTCATTTGGGTTGAATCGGGATCTGATATAGGGCAAAAGCCAAGATCTAAAGCCCCTTGTGAGGTTGTTGAAATGATAGGACCTTCCTTTCTTGGAAACGCTCACGCCTCGGAGTGTATCACCCACCGGTTTTGCTTGAACCATGTTGCCACCTCCTTACGGCCAAAGGTTCTTGATTTTCAAAGGCTTTTCAAAGGCTATGGCACTTCTTCTTCACAGATTCTACCTTTTGTAAAAGACCTCCTGTCCTTCCCTTTCTTAGATCGCCCTTGATGGTCCAGTAAACCCTATTTGAATCCCTTGCCAACTCTTTTATGCATGCCTTGGCAAGTTCCATAACTTCATCCAGCTCACCTTCCACAGAAGTCCCCATGGGTCCAATATGAAAGGCTAAGCCGCTTTCCTGGATGATCTTTATGGCCCTTGCCACATATCCACTTACACTTTCACCCTTATCCACAGGAAATACTGATAACTCTATGATAACACTCATCTCTTAGTATGTCCTATCTGTTTTGGTACCCTCGCACACCTCCCTAATCTCATCCTTTACCAGCCTACCATCCTGGTAGATCTTTTCCTGCACCTTATGGCATTTGGTCTGTTGATTATAGGACACAGGCTGGGCCTCAACCCTTTGCCAACCATCGGTGGACTGGTATGCCACAGGCCTTCCGCTCTGGGCTGCCTCCCTTGCAGCCCTGTCGGCTATCTCTGTTGTTGCACCCCCAATGGTGGCGCCCAGTGCCCCACCTATCATTGCCCCTCTCCAACGATTGTGCTTATCCAATAGGGCCCCTGCAACCGCACCCACGGCACCACCCACAGCAGCACCCTCATAGGTCCTCTGGGAACTTGCACACCCATAACCCATTATACTTATTCCCATCAGGCTTATGACCATCCATATGCACACCCAATTCTTCATCTTCCATACCTCCTTTATGCCTTTGATTTTTACTAAGTTAAATGCTAAATTGACTATTAGTCAAGCTCTGAAAAGGAGGATCCCATGGAAGAGTTGTTACCAAAGGGTGAAAAGATAAGGCAGGCTGTGAGATGGATCTCGGAGAATCTAAAGGAATCAAAGCCTAAGTCCATAGCTGAACTGGTGCAGAAGGCCTCTACAATCTTTAATCTCTCACCCAAAGAAGAACAAGAGCTTATGGCCTTTTATAGGACAAATTCAACCGCTGAGGGGTAGACCTTTGGAAGAACAATTTCAAGATCTTAAAGATCACATATAAATACAACAATATGAACAAACTACCCCACAAAATGGGTACCCAAAATCCCTTATAAGGATAGATCTCCAGGCCAAAATATATGGAAGGAATTCCCAAAGGTAAAACCACCAACCCCATGGGAAAGAGCAAAATCCCCAAGATTAATCTAAGATACCTCAATTTGCCCCCAATTTCTCTTCCAGCAATCTAACCTGCTGCCTTACCTTCTCGTCAGTACTCATATCCCTTTCCAATGTTTCAAGCCCGTGAAGGATAGTGGAATGAGCACGGTTTATCTTCTTTGAAATGTCTTTAAGTGACAGGTTGCAGTGTTTCCTGCATAAATATGCAAAGATGTTTCTCACATAGACAAGTTCTTTTTTCTTCGATTTAGAGCTTAAGTCATCAGGTGTAATCTTAAAATATTTACACACAATTTCTTCTGCCTTCTGGGAAGTTATTGCTTTTGTCTCATTTGCAAGATTGTTTATAACCTCATCAACAAGGTCGGTAGTGATTTTTGAGTTTAGCAGATTCGATTTGGTTTTTATGTACTTCAAGACACATTCGATGTTTCTTATGTCATTTCTAATGTTAAAAGCAATTTTTGTTATTATGTCCTTGTTCAGTTTCAAGCCAAGCTGTTGTGCTTTTAATTCTGCTATCCTATACCTTGTATCAAAATCAGGAGAGTCTATAGATGTCATCAAAGAAAGACTTAGCCTCGAACCAAACTCTTTACTTAAACTTGGAATCTCCTTGGGCGATAGACAGCTTGTTATGACTATGGTCTTCTTTTCGTCAATTAATCTGTCCATGGTGTAGCCAAGTTCCACTTGGGTTTTTTGCTTGCCTCCCAAAAAGTGTAGTTCTTCCATAAGTAAGATATCACAGCCTTTTCTGAAGCTCTCTTTGAATTCTTCCACTTTGTTTAGCTTTATGCTCTTGATTAAATTTGTGGTAAATTCTTCGGCAGTTACATAACACACCCTCAGATCAGGTCTCAGTTGATGTACTCTGTTTAAAATAGCCTTTGTTAGGTGGGTCTTACCCAGTCCAGGATTGGATATCATGAGCAAGATCCGGTAGTCCATATTGGAAAGCTCTGCTATGGTCTTGGAGGCAGAATAGGCAAATTGATTGGTGGCACCCACCACAAAGTTTTCAAAGGTATATTGGGGATCATAGGGAATGGCATTGGGGAGCATCTGCCTTCTTTCTTCCTGGTGCAAACGGTTTTCCCTAAGAGAAGGCGTTGGATTGGGAATCACCTCCAGTTCTATGTTAGAGCCTCCAAAACCCATCTCCTGAAACTTTTGGCGGATGTAGTTCATGTAGTTCTTTAAGATCCAATCCCTTGCAAATGGATTGGGGCATCCCAACACTATCCTGCCATCTTCCTGGGCCAGCACCTTTAAAGGCTTTATCCAAAGCTGATAGCTGTTTTCTGGGATTTCCCCTTTAATCCCAAGCTTTATCTCATCCCAATTAATGTTCATGCTCTTCCCCACTTATGGCTAAAGGTTCACTTGCTTGGGTGATAGGCCAAAAAACGGGCTACCTTTTACCCCTGCCCTTATGTCCTGTCAAAACCCAATTTGGGGGCCTTTTTGATTTTATCATCTTAGGTTTTCTACACGCCCAAAGCCTTACACAGATGGGATTTTTAGGCAATGAAAGGCCTATCAAGCAGGCACAAAGGGAATTCCAGAAATTTAATATTTTTCAATTATTTCAAGCTATTAGCCCTGAGGGTTGCACCTATAAAAGGCCATGTAGAAAACTCTGATCTAAATTTTTCTCCACCTTTCTTCTTTTTTCTAAAATTTTTGTAAGATGGAATTTAGGATTTTCACAACTGCGCAAAAGATCAGGCTTACCTTGCAAAAAATATAGAGAGGCATTAAAAGACCAAAAAATTTCATTATCCCTATGGAGGAGCGGGTGCAAAGGCCAAAGATTCTTATTCTGGCTGGAGGATGGTCAAGGGAAAGAGAGGTCTCCCTCAAAAGTGGTGAAGGGGTCTACGGGTGCATCCCCAAGGACCTTTATGAGGTTACCCTTTGTGATCCAAAGGAAGATATGGCCCTTCTCTTTTCCCACCTAAAAGATGTGGATCTGGTGATCAACCTTCTACACGGCCAAAAGGGCGAGGATGGCTCAATGCAAGGCTTTCTGGAGATCTTGGGGGTGAGATACCTGGGTAGCAGGGTCACTGCCAGTGCAGTGGCCATGGATAAGTACATAAGCAAGCTGATCTATCAAAAGGCAGGGCTGTTAGTACCAAAGGCCGTGCCTGTTTTTGAGAGAGAGGATCTAAATGAAGAAAGGATAAAAGGCTTAGGCCTTCCTCTCATCGTAAAGCCCATTAATGAAGGTTCCAGTGTGGGTTTGAGTTTGTGTGAGGATCTTTCATCCGCTATGAAGGCCCTAAAAGAAGGCCTGGAGATGGGAATGAGGATGTTGGCAGAGGAATATATCCAAGGAAGGGAGCTCACCTGCTGTGTTATTGGGAATAGGGAGCTCATGGCACTTCCAATAATCGAGATAATACCCCTTCACTCCAAGGTCTTTGATTACACATCCAAATACGAGGCAGGAAAGACGATGGAGATCTGCCCTGCAGACATTGATGAAGATGTGGCCAAAATGGTAAAGGATACTGCCATCACCTCCCACAAGGCCTTAGGGCTCAGGACCTGGAGCAGGACCGATATGATCCTAAAAGAGGGCAAAATATACATCCTTGAAACAAATACCCTTCCTGGTATGACTCCAAACAGCCTATTTCCATTGGCAGCCAAGGCCATGGGTTGGGACATGACCCAATTGGTATTAAAACTTATAAAACTGGGCCTTGAGGATTAACAGATCCTGGGAAGCTGTACGCCCCTTATAACGGGCAAGATCCTCTTTCCTCCTATCCTGGTCCTCATGATCACCTTGCCCTTGGGTTCTTCCAACACCTCTCCTATGATAGACGCATCCAGGCCAAAGGGGTGTTCTCTCATCCTTTGAAGCACTTTTTCCGCCCACCCTCTTTCCACTGCCATCACCATCTTGCCTTCATTGGCCAAGTAAAGGGGGTCCAGGCCCAAGAGGTCTGAGATCTGTAGCACCTCCTGTTTGATGGGGATGGAACTTTCTTCCAAAACTATGCCCACCCCTGAGGCCTCTGCTATCTCGTTTAAAGAGGTGGCAAGCCCTCCCCTTGTGGGGTCCTTTAACACATGCACATGTTGCATCAAGTCACCCAGGTGTTCCAAAAGGAGGTTTAGGGGTTGGGAATCCGTTTGGATATGAGAAGAGATTCCAAGCTCTTGCCTTGCCATCATAATGGCTATGCCGTGATCCCCTACCCCTCCGTTTATCAAGATCAGGTCTCCCGCCCTGGCATTATCTATGGCAGTATTCCGGCCTTCGGGGATAAAGCCTACTCCCGCTGTGGTAACAAAGATCTTGTCTGCCTGTCCCTTTTTCACAACCTTCGTATCTCCTGTGACCACCAAGACCCCGGCCTTCTTAGAGGCGTGGGAGATAGAGGCTATTATCTTGGCCAAGGCCTCTTTATGAAATCCCTCTTCCAGGATCAGTCCCAGTGCTAAGTAAAGCGGCACAGCGCCTTGCATACTAAGGTCGTTTATGGATCCGTAGACAGAAAGGGAGCCGATGTCTCCACCTGGGAAGAATATGGGATCCACCACATAGGAATCCAGTGTAAAGGCAAGCCTCCCTGAGCTGGGCAAAGGCAGTTCAGCGCTGTCATCCAGGGGTTCCAGGTATTGGTTCTTCAGATGGCCAAGGATCATATCCTTTATCAAGGCCATGGTGAGCATACCACCGCTTCCGTGTTCCAAGGTAATGTGGTTGGCGCTTTCTTTGGTCATCAACAATTTAAACCTCCAAACGCTATAGTGAAAAAATTCTTTTACCCCTTTATATTCTGTGCTAAAGGAGACGCTAAGGCCGTGATCTGTGCCTTGAGGGTTCCATACCATAGGCCGGGGATTATGAACAAGTCTTCTATACAAAGATAGAGTCGGGGGTTTTGATGTCTAAGCTAACGGTTTCATTCCTGCCGGTGGGGCTTTCTGTGGAAGTGGACAAGGGCCTCTCCATCCTTGAGGCAGCCCAGAAAGGTGGAGTTTACATAAGTAATCTCTGCGGTGGCGAAGGTGTGTGCGGAGAGTGCAAGGTGTTTTTGAAGGCAGGTCAAGTGCAAGGGTTAGACCGAAGTATTGAACTATTGGGCGAAGAAGAGGTTTCCAAGGGTTACATACTTGCCTGTCAGAGTGTCCCTATAACCGATGTGGTGGTGGAGATACCCCTTGAGGCCACCGTGGAGGCAGCACAGATTGTAAAGGATCAGACCGATGCGCTGGGAGAAAGGGAGACCCCGGCGGATAGGCCTGTGGTGGAAAAGATATTCATGAAACTACCCCCTCCCACTTCAGAAGACAACATAGCGGACATGGAAAGGATCTCAAGGGAACTCAGGAAGACCCTGGGATGGAGGGGGTATAGGATGGATCTTTCATGCCTCCAAAGGCTTCCTCAGATATTGAGGGATAGCAACTGGCAGGTCACCTGTACGCTCTTGAGGGAGTTTGAGGAATGCAGGATCTTGTGCATAGAACCAGATGATACCAGCAAAAAGAACCTTGGCTTGGCAGTGGATGTGGGAACCACCACTGTAGTGGCCCAACTCTTGGATCTATCCCAGAACAAGGTAATAGATGTGGAAGGCAAACTCAACTCCCAGGCAAGCTACGGAGAGGATGTGATCTCAAGGATCATATTTGCCTGCTCAAAGGGTAGTACAGAGGTCTTACAAAAGACCATTGTGGCAGACATAAACGAACTAATTCAGTTCCTTTGTTCCAGAAACCAAATAAAACCTGAAGATATCTGGTCCATCATGGCAGCAGGGAACACCACCATGAGCCATCTTCTCTTGGGCATCCACCCCTGTTCCATTAGGCTGGACCCATACGTGCCCGGTGCATATTCCTTTCCCATAGTGAAGGCAAGGGAAGTGGGAATCAACATTAATCCCCTTGCTCCCCTTATTGTGATGCCATGCGTGGCCTCCTATGTGGGTGGAGACATTGTGGCAGGTGTTTTGGCCTGTGGGATCCATGAAAAGGAAGGGGTCAGTGCCCTTATAGACGTGGGAACCAACGGAGAGATCGTACTCGGAAACAGGGACTGGTTGGTCTGCTGCTCAGCCTCTGCCGGACCAGCCTTTGAAGGAGGAGGTATCACCTGTGGCATGAGGGCCACCAAAGGTGCCATTGAAAAGATAAAGATCCAGGATGGCAAGGTAATATACAGCACCGTGGGTAATGCCAGACCCAGGGGAATCTGCGGCTCAGGTCTTATAGATGCAATTTACGAACTGGTCAGGGCCAAGATAATAGGCCAAGATGGTAAGTTTGAAAGGGGTCTATCCGACCCAAGGTTTGGCTACGAAAACGACATCCCCCAATACACCCTGGTCTATCCAGAGGAAAGCGAGACAGGGAAACCAATAGTAATCACCGAGACGGATATAGATAGCCTCATCAAATCCAAAGGAGCAGTTTATGCTGCCATAAAATGCTTGGTGGAGTATGTGGGATTGAGCTTTGAATTCATAGAAAACCTGTATGTGGCAGGTGGCTTTGGCAATTATCTGGATGCAAACAAATCAATAGGAATTGGTCTTTTGCCCGACATTCCAAGGGAAAGGATCAAATATGTTGGGAACACATCCCTTAAAGGTGCAAGGCTATGCCTTGCCTCTCACTCTGCCTTTGAAAGGTCTTTGAATCTGAGTAGGGCCATGACAAACATTGAACTTTCAACCTATCAACCATTCATGAACGAATATATTGCAGCACTATTTCTGCCCCACACAGAAATGAGATTATTTCCTTCTGTCTCTTACTGGTCATGACAAGGCAGATTGCAGACGCCCATGTGGATTTGCCGTATTTTCTAAGGCAAATGGATCAAAAGTTGCCATTTGAAGAGATCAAAGAAGGCCCTTTTACATTCGAAGAGGCAATAAGAGCTAATGTTAATTTTTTTGTTTCCGCTGTTTATCTTGAAGATAGGTTCAACGGCTCTTTAAGCCTCGCTCATTTTTATCATTCCATGGAATATGCAAATGCCCTCATAACTAATATGGCCCTTGTAAAGACCGGAGGAGATCTAAAAAAACAGGAAGGCTCAACCCCCAAGACACTCTTTTTAGTGGAAAACTCTGATTTCCTGGCAGACGATCTGAGACTCATTTTTAAACTCAAAGGACAAGGGATCTTCATATTGGGGCTTACACATGCCAAGCAAAACAGGCTGGCGGATGGAAACGATGTAAAGGTTCCCGAAGGCCTATCCAAGCTTGGGAGAGAGGTATTGGAGGCAATGGAAAAGGAAGGCCTTATCTTAGACCTCTCCCATCTGCACCTTCGATGTTTTTATCAGGCATTGGATGCCTTCAAAGGACACATGATGGTGAGCCATACCGGGATAAGGGATGTGTACGATATCCCCAGAAACATCTATCTTTCCCAGGTGGAGGAGTTGATTCAAAGGGATGGGATCGTGGGTATCTCCATAAACCCGGAGCTCTTGTGGGATCAAAAGGGTTTTTCCCTTGAAAGGTTATATGCACATATAGACACCATTGCCCAGGCCTATGGTCCCCTTTGTATATGTCTGGGTTCAGATGTGTGTGGTTTTGAAATGACGGGCATCACTTATGAAAGGGCCATTGAATCCTTGGAAGAGATCCTTTTGGTTAAGGGATACGGGAATTCCACCTACGAGATCCTCTACGGGAACATAATGAGGTTCCTATCCAAGGCACTAACAGAAACCCTTTGAAATTCATTTATGCCTTCCAATAAGACCGATGAGGTAATAGTGTTGGATGTAAAGGAAATTGGAGAGGCAGATCTTTTGATTAGCTTTCTCACAAGGCATTCAGGTAGGCTGAAGGGTATTGGAAAACACGCAAAAAAGAGTATCAGAAGGTTTCCAAATTGTTTTTCTCCCGGCAATCTACTATCTTTGGACTATTCAATCAGGCCCAATAAAGAGCTTACCTTCCTGATTCAGGGAAGACTTTATGACTCTCCCCTACAAGAAATGCACCACCTTAGGCTAACCAATAACATTAGCTTGGCTTTATATGCATTAAAGCTTACTGATATAGCCCTTCCTCCCTCACTACCCGAACCTGATGTATTTGAAACACTTCTAAAGCTTCTCAAAAAACTAAAAGAGGCAAAAGAAATAAGACAGCTTTGCCTCTATTATGAGACCAAACTCATGAAAATTCTTGGCTATGAAATCAACCTAACAGAGTGCCTATCTTGCAAAAGGCATTATACATTCACAGGAAATGCCTTTTTTTTACCACTGAAAGGCGGCATATATTGTAAAAGATGTGCCCCATCATCTGGTACTTTCACATTAGAACCATCTCATGTTAAGATTATCCAAACATATCAAACGGTAGATATCTTGCATCTTCCAAGTGTTGATTTGGATCCCATCTCTTCTGAAAGGATTGCGGAAGCGATCCTCTCTCACATGAAGCAGCATCTGAACCCTATGCCACCCTTCCTTTGGGAGCTAAGGGGAAAAATATTGGAAAGGAGTTAAAGGATGAATCTACCCATTTACATGGATAATAATGCCACAACACCTGTTGCACCTGAGGTTTTGGAGGCAATGTTACCGTTTTTTAAGGATATATTCGGCAACCCTTCTTCCAACCACATCTATGGTGAGATTGCCAAAAGTCATTTAAAAAAGGCAAGGGTTGAACTTGCAGGTCTCATCAATGCCAAGCCTTCAGAGATCATATTTACCTCTGGTGGAACAGAATCCAATAATATGGTGATAAGAGGTTGCTTAAGGGGGAGGGATCTTTCAAAGGCACATATCATCACCTCTTCGGTGGAACATCCCTCTGTGCTGAATCCCATCCTCTGGTTGATGGAGATGGGGCCAAAGGTGAGTATTGTACCTGTGGATGGGAACTGCTTGGTGGACCCGGATGATGTAAAAAAAGCCATCACAAAGGATACCACCCTTGTAAGCATCATGCTGGCAAATAACGAAACAGGCACGATCCAACCCATCAAGGAGATCTCAGAGATCCTAAAAGAATACCAAATCCCCTTTCACACAGATGCATCCCAGGCAATAGGTAAGATACCTGTGGATGTAAAAGACTTGGGTGTGGATCTGCTCACCATTGCCGGACACAAATTCTATGCACCCAAGGGGATAGGTGCCCTTTACATAAAAGAAGGTACCCACATTGATCCGCTAACTCGAGGAGGAGGCCAAGAAAGGGGACTTAGGCCAGGAACTGAAAATGTACCCTATTGTGTTGCACTTGGGGCAGCCTCAAAGCTTGTAAAAGCCTTTTTGGACGCCAAGGGCCATGAAAGGCTTTTTCAACTAAGCAGAGGCTTGTGGGAGCAGCTCCGGGATTTGATACCCGAAATCCTGTTAAACGGAGATGAAGAAAAAAGGCTTCCCAATACCTTGAATATCTCGTTTTTAGGTAGGATTGGAGCAAAGATCCTAAAAGGTGTAAGGCATGTATTCGTGGCAAGCACAGGTGCTGCCTGCCATGACAGATCCTATGCCCTAAGCCATGTCTTGTCCGCTATGAAGCTCCCAAAGGAGGTCCAGATGGGTGCCATCAGGATCAGCCTTGGGATGTACACAAAAGAAGAGGAATGTGAAATGGTGGCCAAGGCCTTGGCAGAGTCAGTGAAGGCAGGCTAATCAAACCCAAGGTAGATCCTCCTCACCTCTTCCATGTCCCTTAGCCTGTGGCTTGGTCCTTCCATCTGCACAGTTCCTGATTGGAGTATGTAACATCTCTCTGCCACCTTTAAGGCCACCAAGGCATTCTGTTCCACCAACAAGATGCCTGTACCCTCCTGGTTTATCCTTTGGATGGTATCGAATATGAGTTCCACAAGGATGGGAGCAAGGCCCATGGAAGGCTCATCCAAGAGCATCAGCCTTGGCCTTGCCATCAATGCCCTTGCAATGGCAAGCATCTGCTGCTCACCCCCTGAGAGTGTCCCTGCAATCTGGCCTTCCCTTTCCTTGAGCCTTGGAAATAACTCGTACACCCTCTCAAGGTCTGCACGTAAATCCTTCTCCGTACGGATGTATGCGCCCATCCTGAGGTTTTCTTTCACGCTCAGTCTTGAAAATATCCGTCTGCCCTCGGGTACCTGGCTTATTCCCAGTCTTACTATCTGGTGGGCATTCATCTTGGTGAGCTCTTTTCCTTCAAAGCGTATACTCCCTTCTTTTATTTTAACCACACCGCTTATGGCACTTAAAAGACTACTCTTCCCTGCTCCATTTGCCCCTATCAAGGTGACAAGTTCACCCTCCTTAAGATAGATGGAAACATTTCTAAGCGCCTCTATCCCACCATATGATACTGAGATGCGGTGCACTTCCAGTTGTGGTGATTCCCTGTTCAACCCCTCTCCTGCCAACTACTCCCCAGGTATGCCTCTATCACCCGCTGGTTTGATCTGATCTCCTCTGCCTTGCCTTTGGCTATGACACTACCCAGGTCCATAACCACTATCTGATCTGAGATCTCCATCACCACACGCATGTCATGCTCGATTAGGAGGATCCCCATTTGAAACTCTTGTTGGATCTTCTTTAAAAACTCTGCCACCTCCTTTGACTCTGCAGGATTCATCCCAGCAGTGGGCTCATCCAGCAAGAGGAGCTTGGGAGATGCTGCCAGTGCCCTGGCGATCTCAAGCTTTCTCTGCTCCCCATAGGGTAAGGCCTTTGCAGGCAAGTGCTCCCTTCCACCAAGTCCCACATACTCCAAGAGTTCCTTTGCCTTGTTATAGGCCCATTCTTCTTCCTTTTTTTGGTTTTTGTCTTTCAAAACCGCTCCCCAAAGGCCTGCCTTAAGCCTTGTATGCATACCCACCAAGACATTTTCCAACACATTCATCTCTCCAAAAAGCCTCAGGTTTTGAAAGGTCCTCACAATGCCCTTCATCACGATACTGTGAGGAGGAAGGTGGGTGATCTCCTCTCCTTGAAAAAAGACCCTCCCTCCATCAGGCCTATGGATACCTGTGATGCAGTTAAAGAGTGTGGTCTTGCCCGCTCCATTGGGTCCGATAATGGAGACTATTCTTGGAGATTCAAGTTTCAGATCCACTTGGTTCAAGGCCGTGATCCCGCCGAAGCTCTTCTTGAGGCCTTCTATGGAAAGAAACACCTATTCTCCCCTGGGTCTGTTGAAATCGGGCTTTCCTAAATACCTTTCGGGTGAAAAGAATCCAAGTGGCCTAAAGATCATAGTGAGGATCAGCAGCAACCCGAAGACCAACATCCTAAACTGCTCAAACTCCCTCAAGAGTTCAGGCAAACCCACCAATACAAAGGAGCCCAAGATCACACCCCTAACACTACCCATTCCACCCAAGATGATGATGCACAGCACATTTATGGAGACCATGAGGGAAAAATTTTCAGGGAAGATAGAGCCTTGCCTTGCTGCAAATATAACACCTCCCAATCCCCCAAAACTTGCTCCTATTGAAAAGGCCAGGAGCTTGTATCTCAAAAGGTCTATGCCCATCATCTGGGCAGCAACCTGATCCTCTCTCATGGCCATCCAGGCCCTGCCTATCTTTGAGTCTCCCAACCTTTGGAAGAATAAGATGGAAAATACGATGAAGAACAAGATAATATAGTACCATTCCAACGGCTGGTCTATCACCATGTTAAAAAACCTGGGAGGATCAATACGTAAAAGGCCCCTTGGCCCGTTGGTGATTGGATCTAAATTGTTCAAGAATATCCGTATGATCTCCCCAAAACCCAGTGTTACGATTGCAAGATAGTCACCCCTCATCCTAAGCACAGGGATCCCCAAAAGCGCACCTGAAACCGAGGCCAGGAGCACACAAAAGGGTATGGCAGACCAAAAGGGTATGTGCACCTCAAACTGGGGTGAGGCAAGGAGGGCATAGGAGTAAGCACCTATTCCAAAAAAGGCCACATATCCAAGGTCCAAAAGGCCTGCCAGCCCCACAACCACATTCAGGCCGATCCCCATCAACACATACAAGCCTATATCACCCAGTATGTGCGTCCAGTAGCTCCCCAAGAAAAGGGGCATGGGCAAAAGGATCAGGAGAGATAACCAGTGGGCTATTTTCTTGTTAGACCTTTTCTGATACCACCTCACCCAATATCCCCTTTGGCCTAAAAACCAGCACCATCACAAGGATTGCAAAGGCCACCACATCCTTATACTGGGCAGGCAGGATATTTACAGAGAAGGACTCCAGCAAGCCCAATACAAATCCGCCCAGCATTGCGCCCGTTATGTTACCTATCCCTCCCACCACTGCTGCGGTAAAGGCCTTAATCCCTGGGATAAAACCCATCATGTGGTTTATCTGGGAATAATACATGCCCACCAACACACCTGCCACAGCAGCCAGGGCAGAACCCACTATGAATGTGAACTGGATGATACCATCCACATTGATCCCCATGAGATATGAGGCCTTTTTATCCTCTGCCACTGCCCTCATGGCAATGCCCACCTTGGTCTTTTTTATAACGAAGGTAAGTGCCACCATGAGGCCTATAGATACACCCAAGAGCAAGAGCTGAAAATAACCCACAAAGACACCCCCCAAGTGAAAGCCCGAAAGGGGAACTATATCAGGGTAGACCCTCATCCTCCCTTTTACCAGGACCATTATGAGATTTTGCAAAAAGATAGAGGCACCTATGGCGCTAATTAAGGGAGCCAGCCTGGGAGCAGACCTCAATGGCCTGTAGGCAAACCTCTCAAGACAGGCACCCACCATGGAGCAGACCAAGATGGCCATCAAAAAGGCCAAAGCAGCAGAAGAAAAAGGCCAGTTCCACAGTATCCCCTTCTCTTCCAAAAGGGACAGGGTCCAATAACCTGAAAAGGCCCCCAACATCAGGACCTCACCATGGGCGAAGTTGATCATGGTGAGGATCCCGTAGACCAGGGTATAGCCAAGGGCCACCAGTGCATACACCCCGCCGATGGTGAGCCCGTTGATCAGTTGTTCAAAGAATATGGAAGGATCCACGCAGGTATCTATTCCAGCGCCTTGAAAAAGGCCTTTCCCTTCTCTTCCACCACCTGGTATACCACAACCACAGAGCCTGTCCTGTCTCCATTGGCATCAAACTGTATCCTGCCCGTGACCCCTTCCATATCTGTCTTGGCCACCTGGTCCCTCAATGCCTTTTTCCCAATCACCAGTGATCCGTCCTCTTTTTTCTTGGCCACCTTTTCCACAGCATCCATCAAGACCCTTGCTGCGTCATAGGCCTGAGGGGAGAACGTCTGTCTTGGACCGTATTTGGCTTCAAACCTCTTGACCCAATCAGCCGACGGTTCCCTTGCGTATGTGATGTAGGCACCGATTGCTGCCTTGCCCCCTGCTTGTATGAAGTCCTTCTCTGTAAAGCACCCATCATCACTCATGAACTCTGCCTGGATCCCCACCCGTTTCATCTGTCTGACGATCAATACACCTTCTGCTGCCATACCCCCAAAATACACCAACTGGGGTTTTAAAGGCTTTATCTTTGTAAGCACAGGAGAGAAATCCTTATCGCCCCTGGTAATGCCTTCCAAGGCTGTGACCTCCCCTCCCTTTTCTTTTATACCTCTTGCAAAGGCCTCTGCCAGGCTTTGGCCGTAATCGCTTTTATCGTGTATTACTGCCACCTTAAGGAGGCCCTTTTTGGCTGCAAATTCCGCAGCCCTCTTGGCCTGGATGATGTCGTTCCAGCATGTCCTAAAAAACACAGGGATGTTCCTGGCGGTCAGCTCTTGGGCGGTGGAGGAAGGAGAGATCATCAAGAGCTTGTATTTATTGTGTATGTCGCTGGCAGGCTTGCTCCCTCCGCTACACATGTATCCAATCACACCCACCACCAAAGGATCATTCCCGAATTTCTCGGCTATGGCAACGGATGGCGGACCTGCACAGCCATCATCCTCTGCCTGGATTTGAAGGGAATGCCCCAAAATGGATCCCTTCTCCATCACAGCCATCTCCACACCGTTTTTGATGTCTATCCCCATGCTGGCATAATCCCCTGTGAGCATGGTGCCAACGGCTATCTTGATGGGTTTTTGGGGAGGTATGACTATCTCTCCCCAATCGTCTTGGGCCAAATTCGGAGATGCAAAGAAAAGACAGAGAAGGAGATTAAAAACCCATAGCTTTCTTCCCATATGCCACCTCCAATATTTTATATTGCCACAGCAAAACCGTAGTCCCCACATCACATTAGTAACCTCAAAGTACCTCTTGTTTACCCCATTCGTCCACAACTATTGGGTAGGGTCTCATAAATAGGACTCTTTGAGGTCCTTATCGGGAAAAACTCATATCTTAGCCCTCCCCTTGTGTCAAGGAATTGGTGCATAAGTTTAGCTTGACTCACGTTCCCATCTCTTATAAGTAGTGAGTTCTGTGACCAAGAGCTTGGGAAAGGATATGAGAAAACTCCTCAAGATTATAGACCTCATAAACACCTACTTCGGCAAGGTTGCTGCGGTTAGTTCTGTGCTCCTGGTGGCAGTGGTATTTATGGATGTGGTGTTGAGGTATGCATTTAAAAAAACCATTGGGTTCACACAGGAGTTGGAATGGCACATATTCGGTTTTCTCTTCCTCATGGGAGCGGGTTATACCCTTTTACAAGATGCCCATGTGAGGGTGGATATATTTTACCAAAACATGAGCCGTAAGCAAAAGGCCTGGGTGAATCTCTTGGGAACCCTCTTTTTCCTGATCCCTGGCTGCATCCTGGTGATTGATACCTCTTGGAAATTTACGGTGGACGCATTCTTGGCCATGGAAGGCTCCCCCAACCCAGGTGGCATTCCTTATAGGTTTTTGCTAAAAAGCTGTATCCCTTTGGGATTTTTGCTTCTTTTGCTCCAGGGGATTTCCATGTGCATAAGGGAATTTCTTGTAATCATCGGCAAAGATACATCTGACGAGAGAGAAAAGCACAAATGACCTACCTTCCCGCATGGCTCTTTTTGGCCCTGACCGTGTTTTTGATGGTGGGCTTCCCTGTTACCTTCACACTCCTTGAAACAGCCTTGATCTTTGGGCTCATCGGATTTGGATGGTCATTCTTTGACCTTTTACCCTTGAGGATTTGGGGCGTTGTGAGCAATGTAACCCTAGTGGCAGTTCCCCTCTTTATCTTCATGGGCGTAGTGTTGGAAAGATCAGGCCTGGCAGAAGAGCTATTGGATACCATGGGGACTCTCTTCGGGAAACTGAGGGGAGGCTTGGCCCAGTCCGTGGTTGCAGTGGGAGCCCTGTTGGGCGCCTCCACAGGGATTGTGGGTGCAACAGTGGTCACAATGGGACTTTTGGCCGTTCCCACCATGATCAAAAGGGGCTACAGCAAAAAGCTTGCAACAGGTACTGTGGCTGCCTCTGGTACCCTTGGGCAGATCATCCCACCCAGCATCGTTCTGGTCTTGATAGGAGACATCGTGGGGGTTCCTGTGGGAGACCTTTTTATAGGTGCGATCATCCCTGGGTTTGTGCTGGTTTTCTTATACATGATATACATCGGAGTAATATCCTTTATCAAACCCCAGATGGCTCCTGCCCTCCCCGAAGAAGAGCTATCTTCTTTACACACAAAGGAGTTTAAGATTCGGCTCCTAAAGGCCTTGGTAGCTCCCTTGGTTCTTATAATAGCGGTCTTGGGTTCTATCTTTGCCGGTGTCGCATCTCCCACAGAGGCTGCATCCGTGGGTGCAGTGGGTGCTGTTGGGCTTTCGTTAATAAACAAAAGATTTTCCTTGAACATGCTAAAGGAAGTAATGTTTGTAACAGTTCGGCTCACATCAATGGTGTTTATAATACTTTGTGGCGCCACCGCCTTTGGGCTGGTGTTTAGAGGTCTTGGAGGGGATAATTTAGTTCGCGAATTCTTAGGAAACCTGAGCCATATGTATTCAAAAGAGATGGTGCTTGTTATCGTGATGGCATTGATCTTTCTAATAGGATTTTTTTGGACTTCATCGAGATAACATTCATACATGTGCCTGTTTTGGCCCCTATTATGATAGAATTTGGCTTTGATCCACTCTGGTTTTGCATACTTTTAGCTGTTAATCTACAAACTTCATTCCTGACTCCGCCTTTTGGCTTCTCCCTGTTTTACTTAAAGGCGGTTACCCCGCAGGAGGTAAAGATGCAGGACATTTATGTTGGTATAATACCATTCGTGTTATTGCAGTTGGCAGGCTTGCTTATTACTGCATTGATACCTCAACTGTCAACTTGGCTACCAAGGGTTGTATTTAAACAATAGGGAAAGGAGTGTGACATGGAGAGAAGGGAATTTTTGAAAAAGGCAGGGCTTGGGGCGGCTTGTATGGCCGCGGCCAGTGTGGGAGGACCTTATGTGATTGCTTCTCCCAAGTTTCAATGGAAGATGGTAACCTCTTGGCCTCCAAAGATGCCCATACTCCAAGACGGGGCAGAGAGGCTTGCAAAGAAGATAGAGGAGATGTCAGAGGGCCGTATAAAGATCCAGGTATATGCTGGAGGGGAATTGGTCCCTGCATTGGAGGTGTTCAACGCAGTCTCCCAAGGCACGGTTGAGTGAGGCCACAGTGCTGCCTACTATTGGGCGGGCAAGAATCCTGCTTTTCAATGGTTCTCTGCGGTTCCCTTCGGACTAAATGCACAAGGGATGTCAGCCTGGTTCCGTGCCGGGAATGGTCTAAAACTCTGGGAAGAGGCTTACAAGGCCTTTAACATCATCCCAAGGCCAGGTGGTTCCACAGGGGTTCAAATGGGAGGCTGGTTTAACAAGCAGATAAACACCATTGAGGACTTCAAAGGCCTTAAGATGAGGATTCCTGGTTTAGGAGGAAAGGTGCTTTCAAAGGTGGGATGTGCAGTTACCCTCACACCTGGAGGAGAGATCTTCACCAACCTGGAAAGGGGAGTTATAGATGCCACAGAATGGGTAGGACCTGCCCATGACATGAGGATGGGATTTTACAAGGTGGCCAAGTTCTATTACTATCCAGGCTGGCATGAACCAGGCACCTATGCAGAGTTTATCTTCAACAAGAAGGCGTACGAATCCCTACCCAAGGACCTCCAAGCCTTGGTGGATGCAGCCTGTACAGATACGGAAAACTGGATATTGGCCCAGTTTGAATACCAAAATGCCATGGCCCTGGAAGAGCTGGTTACAAAGCACGGTGTAAAACTTATGAAGTTCCCAGATGATGTGATGGAAAAGCTTTCAAAGATCAATGAAGAGGTTTTGGAGGAGGAGGCAAAGAAGGATCCGCTGGCCATAAAGGTGCATGAAGACTTTAAGAACTTCAAAAAGGCGATAGCAGGTTGGGCCCTCATCTCTGAGAAGGCCTTCTACGACCAGATCTTGCAGATAAAGGCAGTTCAAAAGTAGGTAAAAGGGCAGGCCATGGGCCTGCCCTTTTACATTCTTGTTCCTCCCAGCAAGTGCAAATAGGCCGTATGTGTAGCTTCAAAGTTTGACTGCACTTTCATCTCGTATATCTCGTATATCTCGTATATCTCGTTTATCTCGTTTATTTGGTTTATCTGGTTTATCTCGTTTATTTCGTTTATCTCGTTTGTCTCGTTTGTTTCGTTTATGTGGTTGGTCTCGTTTATTTGGTTTATTTCGTGTACCTGGTGTGTATGGGTGATGTCGTTTGGTTGACCCAACTTCATGCAAAAAACCCCGAAATCCGGCTAATTTAGCCTTTCCCAAATTTCCAAGTCTCATAATTTCAAGCACTTACGGGTAGTGGGTGAGGTTTAGGACAGCGTACACTGTTGAACCTAAGTACAGACTTTGAGCTCCCTGAGGAAAGGTGGAAGGAACTGGCAGGTCGTATTGAGAGTATTGTAACAGCTCGTGAACCCCTGTTTCCTTGAATCTTCCAGACCCGAACCCTTCCGCATCCGCATCTACGATGCCCTAAAATTCCCCCATCGGCCAGGCAAGACCACCAAGACGATCCTATAAAAACATCGACATGGCCCAAATGCAAGGTCTCCCACTTGCAAGTGATTGATATTACGCAGAAAAAATTTTTGAATCATGAAGTTGGGTTAATCGCCCCCTTGCTATGCTTAAACGCTTGATAAGCTCAAGAGAGATTACTTTAAGGAGGCTTTGCAAATTCATAGTAACCTTTTTACTCGCAATTCATCTAAAAAACATCTCCAACAAATGGGTCGCTTATATTAGCTTTCCCAAAAATTATTATTCAAATATGCTTGCAGGGGATATATGAATCTTCACTTCCTTTACCCCGGCAATTTCCAAACAAGCCTCTTCTATCTTCTCCCTTAAACTGACTTCGTCAATCTCTAACGGCAGTGTTGTGTGTATTGTTACAATTCCGTCTTCGTATCTTACCTCTGCATTGGGACAAATATTCACGATCGCAGCTTTTATCTCTGCTTCCTTGACAAGATTATCCATGATCTTTTGGGATTCTGGAGTGGTTTTGAATGCATCCAAAGATGCAGTATGGCAAATAATATCAACTGCATCATCCACCTTGAGCTTTTTTATCCTGATAATTAAGTCATAAAGGTGCGGGTCAAAGGTGTCTATTCCGTAAAGTCTTTGGCTCCACCGTCTTCGCTCCTCGTCAAGGTTCGTTAGCTGTCTGATTGCCTCGTCATGTGATAAGCCATCCCTCTCCATAACGAGCTTTACTCTTTCTTCCATGTCGGCAACAATTCTGACTTTTAGCACATGGGGAACGGTCCTCACAAAGAAATGACCTGCAAAACCATGATAGACTATATTGTCCTTCTTAAGATGCCTTAGCATTGCCGCTTGAATATAAGCTATGTATTTTTCTCTTCCGTAGGTAATGCTATCAAGCCAGGAGGGAGCCTCTTTGATAGCACGAAGGAGTTTTACCTCTGGAACGTCGAACTCTTGGGAAGCCTCAATCAGGACCTCTCTGGAAATGATCTCATAGTTGAGTCTCTTAGCCACTTTTTCCGCAATTTCTTTGCCGTGAGTGTAAGAACCCCTGGAAATGGTAATTATAGCCATTTTTTCCTCCTAAAAAATTGATTAGACTGATTTGCCTTCTCCCAACCAGCAAGGCAAAAAGCTCAATCCTATGATACTACCCCATAATGATCAATTTCTTGCCCTTACCCCTCATAATTCAACTGGTCTTTTATGGCCTTATAACCGTAAAAGACGGCCTTTGAACTCCACGCTTTCACTGAATATTTTACCAAATGACCTTTACAGTGCAAGAAAAAATTTTAAGGTCTTTATAAATAGATCAAAATAGTGTTTCGCCGAATTTTATACTTTTATCACACAAAGAGCATCTTTAAGGCCTTCTTGCACTTCTATAGCAAAGGTTAAAATGTCTTGCAAATAACTTTTTTGTAAAATAAGTGGGTATGGAATTTTTGTGTTTAAACATTACATAACACCCTAAATTGTTTTCTATCTTTTTGACGTGCCCATATTCATCCTGGGTTTCCTATGAAAACTCCATTGCCACGGTTATAATAGGAAGGATAGACCCAACTTCTGTGCAGGCAACTTCACTGTAGAGCCCTGGGTCACTTATCATGAGTTCAAGAGTTCCTACTTCTCGCTCAACAGATTTCAAGCACTCTTGCAAGGTGCCGTTTTTGGAGATAGAGGAAAAAGATATTCCACGAGCCTTGGCCTCTTCAGAAAATGTATCTATACCTACACTTGGCACTTCAACATGGGAAATAGGACCCATGATACTCAAAGCCACAATCTCATAGGCCATGCGCTCAGCAAATTCCAAGGCATAATCTGCCACAGCCTTGCTGAAGAGACCGTTTACTCCCAAAACCAGAACTTTTCTATGTTTGCGAGCACTAACAAGCCGTTCTGCTTCATCCTGCATACCACCTTCAGCAAAAGTAACGGCTTGGCAAAGATCCTCGTAACGGTCCTTCAGTGACCGTAAGACGTTTTTCTTTGTGACTTTTATCCTTGGCTTCTTCTCCCGGCTCATGGAAAAACCGATTACATCTTGTACTCTCTTTTGCGGTTGACCACTTGCTGTCTGCTGTAATCTCGCACCTTTTCTTCTATTCTCTCCTCTTCCTTCATCTCACCCAGAAACCTTATGGCAGTCTCCCTTTCCCCACTTTCGGCATAAGTGACCGCCATAGCCAAAAGTTCAAATCTTTCTCTCCAGCTCCTCATGATAACCACCTCTCCTTGGGATTTGTTTACCCATTTGCTCCTGTCTTGCTTCCCCATTGAGCATAACTCATGCCAGGTTAAAGATCTCCTTTCGATCCTTCTTTGGTGGACGATGGAACAAGTTTCGCTTATCATAACCACGAATGAAAAAAACCCGCTAATGTTATTTAATAATGCAACTTCCGTGGGATAGGAGCACAAGGGGATAAAGTGGCACAAGGAAAGCATTGCGACAAAATTGCAACTGTAATAATCCTTGTGTTCCTTTTGTGAAACATTCCTTTAGGGGGGAGTAATGTGGTTTTTTAAGAAAAAGGGTGATGAAAAAAAAACGGCAGAGCCAAAGAAAACCTTGAATAATGCCAAAGTTTCACAGGAAACAGAGTCCCAGCCTTCAACTCTGGCAAAGCTAAGATCCATGCTGGATGAAAGGCCTTACCCCTCCTATGTGCGGGAGGCTGTCCTAAGGGAACTTGAGCACCTGCAGCACATGGATCCCGGGATGTCTGAATATTCCATAGGCCTGAACTATGTGGAATATCTCCTTAAACTACCCTGGAACAAATATACTCAGGATAACTTGGACTTTTCCGCTGTTGAGCAAACCCTCAACAAACACCACTACGGCCTCACGCATATAAAGGAAAGAATCCTTGAATACCTGGCCATCCGAACCCTTTGCATACTTAGGAACTTTCGCATCTTGGTTGTAGACGATGAAGAGATCGCCCTTAGGAATCTGGACTACATCCTCAAACGGGAAGGTTACGACGTTGACACTGCCACCAACGGTAGAGAGGCCTTGGAAAAGGTCATCCAAAAGGATTTTGACCTGGTGATTACCGACCTGAAGATGGATCAGATGGACGGTATGCAACTTCTCGAAAAGATCAAAGAGGTCAAGCCCCAGGTGGAAGTAGCAGTTGTCACAGGTTATGCCACAGTGGATTCAGCAGTGGAAGCACTCAAAAAGGGAGCAGTTCATTATATCTCAAAGCCAATCAATATCGAGGATCTGAAGCGCCTGGCGCATGAACGAGAACAAAAGAAAAGGCACCAACAAATCGGGAGGGGTGCAGTGCTTTGTTTTGTGGGACCTCCTGGCACAGGGAAGACCTCCATGGGAAAGTCAATAGCCGAGGCATTGGGCAGGAGCTTTGCCCGTATTTCTCTTGGTGGGCTCAAAGACGAGGCCGAACTCAGAGGCCACCGCCGAACCTATGTGGGAGCATTGCCAGGCAGGATCATTCAGGAGATCTACCGACTTGGGGTCAGTAACCCCGTGATCATGCTGGACGAGGTGGATAAGATAGGGAAGGATTTTCGCGGTGATCCTGCCTCAGTCCTTCTGGAGATCTTGGATCAGGAACAGAATTTCCAGTTCTACGACCATTATCTGGAAATCCCCTTCGATCTTTCCAGAGTCATGTTCATAGCCACAGCCAATACGGTGAGTGAATTACCAGGCCCCCTCATTGACCGATTCGAGGTCATTCAATTTTCCGGTTACACCGAACGGGAAAAGATCCAGATCGCCAAAAACTACATCCTCCCCAAATTGCAGCAGGATAGTGGCCTTTCTTCTTACATAACCTTTGACCTGCCACCTGAGGTCTTGGCCTTTATTATCCGCGAGTACACCAGGGAAGCAGGCCTAAGGAATCTGGAACGTGAACTCGCTGCTTTGTGCCGCCGGGTAGCAAGGCTTATCGTCTCCAAAAAGATCGCTCCATGTGACGAGAAAGGGGAGAGATGTGCGATATCCTTCGATATAGAAAAGATTCAGGAATTTCTTGGTCCACCAAGGTTTCAACACGAAAAGATGGGCACAACAAACAGGATCGGCGTAACAACAGGCCTTGTATGGACAGAAAACGGAGGAGAAATCCTCTTGATAGAAAGCACCAGGATGCAAGGTACAAACCAACTTATCCTCACAGGACTTCTCGGAAAGATTCTGAAGGAGTCAGCTCATACTGCACTCAGCTATCTTCGAAGTAACGCAGAGCATTATGGCATTGACCCCATGAGTTTTTCTAATGTGGATATCCATATCCATATCCCCTCAGGAGCCATTCCCAAGGACGGGCCTTCAGCAGGAATCACAATCTTCTTTGCCCTTCTCTCCCTTTTCCTGGATCGTCCTGCCCGTAGAAATGTAGCCCTCACAGGAGAACTAACCCTTACGGGCAGGATCCTTCCTGTGGAGGGTATCAGAGAAAAGCTCCTTGCAGCCCAGAGGGCCGGGATAACCACCGTCATCTTACCCGCTAAGAACCTATCTCATGTTGAATTTTTGAGCGAAGATGTGAAAGAAGGCTTACAAATTGTCCTGGTTGACGATGTGTCAAAGGTGATAGATATAGTTCTGGAATAGGGAGATGTCTGAAAACTGCCAATAGTTGGTAGGGGCCTATGGCAATAGGCTCCCGCAAGGGCGACTGGCCGGTCATCCCTACTATAGAATTTTACAACATCCCCCTAAAATAGCTCCTAAGCTACGCCGAGATGTTATATTTTTTCATCTTCCTCCACAGGGATACCCGATCAATGCCCAGAATTTCCGCAGCCTTACTTTTGTTGCCGTGCGTTTTCATGAGCACCCATCGTATGTATTCCCGTTCATGTTCCTCCAAGGTTACAAGCTCATTCTTTTGTGGACGCGTTATATGGAACAACCTTTGCTGCAGGTCCATGGGAAGATGTTCCAACTGTATCCGTGCTCCCACAGCCAGAGTTACAGCCCGTTCCATAATATTCTCCAGTTCTCGGACGTTCCCGGGGAATTCATACTCCATGAGTACTTTCATAACATCTTCAGAGAGTTCGGTTATGTTCTTTTTCTGGGCCTTTGAAAATCTGTCTACGAAATAATGACAAAGAAGGGGGATATCATCCCTTCTTTCCCTCAAAGGCGGCACTTGAAGGGTAATAACGTTAAGGCGATAGTAGAGGTCCTGACGGAATTGGCCGAGTTCCACTTCTTTCTTCAGATTCTTGTTTGTGGCAGCGATTATCCTGACATCTATGGGAATTTCCTCTACACCTCCCACTCGTATAATCACCCTTTCTTGGATGACCCGAAGCAATCTAACCTGCATGGAGGGTGGCATTTCAGCCACTTCGTCAAGGAACAGGGTTCCGCCGGAAGCTATCTCCATTAAACCCTTTTTTGTGGCATGCGCTCCTGTAAATGCCCCCTTCTCGTGCCCGAAGAGCTCGCTACTCAAAAGTTCTTCGGTAAAGGCACCGCAGTTTATCGCCACGAAACGCCCGTCGCGGCGAGGACTAAGCTGGTGTATCATACGGGCCACAACCTCTTTTCCCGTTCCTGTCTCTCCCTGAATAAGGACATTGCAATCTGCAGGGGCAATTTGTTCGATCATTTTGACAAGGTGTTCCACAGAAGGGCTCTTACCGATGAAAAGGGGCAACCTTCCGATGCCTGCGATTTCTTCCCTCAACCGACGCACTTCCTTTGCAAGCTGAACCTTTTCCAAGGCCTTTTGAACCAGTGCCCTCAGATCCTGGAACTGAATGGGCTTGGAAAGATAATAAAAGGCCCCCGTTTTCATGGCCTCTACAGCCGTCTCAACGCTTGCATATCCTGTAACCACAATAACTTCTGTCAAGGGGGATGCTTCTTTGACCCTTTTGAGGACTTGCATGCCGTCCACATCATCCATCTTGAGGTCTGTTACCACAACATCAAAGGGCTCTTCCTCTATCAGCCTCACTGCGTCTCTCCCGCTACCTGCTGTAAACACTATAAGATTGTCCTTTTCAAGCACATGCCGCATGTTTTGAAGAGCAATGGGCTCATCGTCAACTATTAGGATTTGGCCTCCCGCGACTTGTTCCTTCATCTCCCTTTCCCCTCTGAGTTCCAACGGTATCTCAGACCTGCCTTGCTCAGACTAACTCAATTGCTGTGAAATCCTTTATAGCAATCTGTGATTTACCACAACAGGGAAATTCTATGAAGCTTCTTTATTGATAAGCGGCAACCTGATAGTGAATTCCGTGCCCTTTCCCACTTCGCTGGCCACCTCTATGGAACCCCTGTGCTTTTTTATAATTCCGTAAGCGATGGAAAGTCCAAGCCCTGTGCCGGACGAACCCCCTTTTGTGGTGAAAAATGGGTCAAAGATCCTGCCAATGTACTCCTTGGGGATACCCTTTCCTGTGTCACGGATCTTGATAACTGCCTTATCGTTCTCTGGGTCGGTCACGGCAATGATCTCTATCTTTCCCCTTGCAGTCTCCATGGCTTGGACAGAGTTGGTGATCATATTAAGCAAGACCTGCTCCATCCGCTGAGCATCCATTGGTATGATCAGATCCTTCGGCACATCCACAGAGATCTCTATTTGGGGCGGTAAATCACTTGCAATAAGACGGATAGTCTTATCTATGAGGCTCTTCAGATCAGTTGGGGCGATGGAGAAGTGCTTGGCCCGAGAAAATTCCAACAGCCCTTTAACAATATCCTGGGCCCTGCGGACCTCGGTTTCAATGTTTGCTATCATGGATCTCAAGGATTCTTTTGGCATCTCATCCAGATCCATGAGAATGATTTGAGCAGTGGTGGAAATGTTATTTAGAGGGTTATTGAGCTGGTGGGCAACGCCCGATGTTAAGATGCCCAGGGAAGAAAGCTTTTTAGCCTGTATCAGCTCATCCTGACGCATATCCAGCTCTCTAAGCATCGTGTTAAAAGCTTCAATAACACTCCTTGTCTCATCATAAGTTTTAGGCAAAGGGAGCTGCTCCATATTGCCCTCAGCTATGCTTAGGGTTGCTTTTTCTATCTCTTTAAGAGGTCGGATGACCTTAACTGCAATCATATTGGCAATGAAAACACCAATAAAGACTGCAACACCAAGTACCACAAGCAATTGAGTCTTAAGGAACCTGATGATTGAAAACAGTTTGGATCTTTGTTCGGCTACTGCTGTTTCGATGGAGTAGATGAGCTTTTTCCCTTGAATTCTCAACCCTTCCAGCGTCTCTTCTGACAGGGTACTTGCGGTGTCTATATGCATGGCTTCAGCCTTGTAGTCCATAAAGTCCGCTTGCAATTTCTCAAGTAACTTGCCTACCCTTAGAGTCTTAGCAAAAGGACTTATTTCCCTAATAATTTCCTCCATCAAATTCATATAGGCCGCCATTTCTTCAATAGCCTCTGGCGATCGGTAAAGGAGATAGTTTTTCTCGTAACGCCGCATTTCAAGAGCAGCACTGCTAAGTTCGTTCAATTTTTCCAAAAATACAAGCTTCTGTCCGATTCTCTCCAAATTTGTGTAGGAATAGTAGCCTATGCATATGACCACCAGAGCATAAATGGCAAAACTTAAAACCACCTTTTGCCTAATGTTCAAAGCAATACGTGGTTTCCCTGTCATTTGACACCTCGCAATAAGCGTTTGTATCCTTACCTCTTTTGTTTTTTAAGAACTTTCAAAGTTCAACTCAAGCGATTATTGTAAGAGATGGAAGGTTTTTGTTGTTTTAATGCTAAAAGCGCTCGGGCTATTGGTAACACATAAATAGGGGCACAGCTATGCCGTGCCCCTCCATCTTCGCACCCCCGAACAAGGCATACAGAATCACGCAGGGCTGGCAGCTTCCTCCACCCTACGTGTAGCCTCCTCAGCCTCTTTAAGGGCTCGCCTCCTCACAACCCACATATTTACGAGAATTATTGCAGCTCCTGTAAGGAGGGCAATGCACATAAAGATAAAACTCACTTTGTCAAGAAGCTTAAGTGTACCTTCGGGAAGGGACATAAGGTTTAGTTCTGTAAGATACCTCGGGACAGCGAGGAACCTGCTCACTACTACGATATACATGATGGTGCCCATGACCAACTTTATCATGTAGTCCTTAACATAGGTTGTCCCAATAGCTCCCAACTGAACACCAAGAAGAGATCCAAGAAGGATCAGCAGGGTAAGGCGGATGTCAATCATACCGTGCACAGCCCAGTTTATCGAGCCCCCAAGCCCCATAATAAAGGCTATAACCAGCTCTGTTGCCGAGGCCACAAGACTCGATGCTCCGATGATGTAAATCATGCCAGGCACGCCGATAAAACCTCCAACAGCTATAGTGGCAGCCAGCAGACCTGTTGCAAAGCCCACTGGAAGGATAATCCACAAGGAGATCCTTACATTGGCTGTCTTAAACAGGAGCATGGGTGGAAGGTTTATGGATTGGAGCCTTTTGGCAAGTGATGAGGTTTTTTCCACCTGAATCGAACTGTTGCCCCGAATACTCTTGTAAGCATCCCACAGCACATAACCACCCACGGTCAAAAGTATAACGATAAAAGCAATGCTCACATATAGGTTAGAACCGGCCTTCCCCCATCTTTCAAGCACCATCTGTTGAATTTTTATCCCCACCTGCACGCCTCCAGTGGCAAAGATGGCCATTACAATGCCAAGCTTGATATCCACCTGTCCGTATTTCCATCGTTTGTAAGCACCAACCAAGGCCTTGGGAAACTTATGACACATATTACTTGCCACTGCCACAGGTCCTGGAACTCCGAGACTCATCATGCCTGGAGTCAGCACAAAGGCACCACCACTGCCGATAAAACCACTCACCAACCCACCAACAAACCCTACGATTACCAGAAACAGCACCGACCACGCGTTCAGGTCAATGAAATTTGCACTATTGAATAGATCCTGCATAGCTCCATCTCCTTTCTCCTTTTAAATTTAGGCTTGAACCCTTGCCCTTCTCCTCACTTCCGGCCTCTTTGTCACTTCCGCCGTCTTCTCAGCCTCCACCTTTGGTTGTTTCAAGGCTTCAATCCCCAGAAGCTGCCATAAATAGTTAGCAAAGGCGCCGTGAGAAAATGAAAACGCAAATACAAATGTTATCGGAAAGACTGCGTAAATTCCGCCTTTGGCGCACAGATGCAAGACAGCCGCTGAGTTCCAAAAGACTCCTGCGTAAAGGGCCGCTGTAAGGGCTCCATAGATTACAACCTTCCTAAGGACGTGGTTGTTTGAGACATTTTCTTTTGCCATATTGCTCCTCCTTATAATTTATCATTCAAATCCATCCTTCATCCGCTTCGTCTCCTTCTCAAGAACCATGCCCTAAGGTCTTCAGGGTATAACCTCTTGTAATTGTTGGATAATACGGTGGGAATGGAAAAAGACACCAAAAATTTGTTACAGTCTGCAACACTGGCATACAAAATTTTCTATGGGGTCTTCACCTGGTATGTTGCAACAAAGGCCATTAAAAGGGTAGATGTTGCAAAATTAAAACAAGGAACTTGAAATGATGTCCGTATTCTGAGTTTTTTTTGGTGGAATCATTTGAGGCCCATATTTTTTGAGCAGTGCGATCCCCTTGAACATCGGAGCTTTGCTCAAAATTGTGGTGAGTTTTTGAGTGGTCTCATTCTACTTTGGCGCAGGTCACCCTGTGGTTTAAGGGGCAATTAAGGAGCTACTTCCTAAAGCGAAAAGAGAGATTCAAAAAATTTTGAAAGAAGGGAACCCTCATCTCCCATGAGCCCACGCCTAACTTTGCTCCTCGCAACCAAAGCCCCTGCGGTTTTAACACTTCTTCCCATTAGGTTTCCCTCATGAATGAGTTAATGGGCCACGGAACGAAAGGCCTTGTACCTTTTTAGCAAAAATGCCTTGACACCCATGATTGTATACAGTATACCCGAACCCGGATACAGCCCTGAGTCGTTGAACCTTTGATTTGGGTAGGCTACTTTTTGGGGCCTCTTTTAACAAAAAACCACAGAGGAGGGGCCATGGAGCTTTTCTCAAATATAGTAATGCTATCCTTAGAGCAGGCCACTGTGCTTCCCTATCTCTCTTACAGGCTTGCCCAGGACGGGGTTAAGGTCATAAGGCTTGAACACCCTGTTTACGGCGACCCCAATAGGATGGTGGGAGAAGATGTGCTCCACGAGGAGCGTATGTATTCCTATTTTCTGTGCATCAACGCAGGTAAGATGGCCATCACATTGGACCTTTCCCAACCAGAGGGAAAGGAACTTTTAAAGGACCTGATCCTAAAACTCAATGTCTCCATCTTTGCCACAAACCAGCTCCCAAGGAACTATAAAAAGCTGGGCATTGACTATGAGACCCTAAAGGCAATCAAACCCGACATCATATGGGTGGGGATCACTGGATTTGGGCCTGAGAGCAACGAAGCAGCCTATGATCCCATATTGCAGGCAAGGTCAGGCCTCATGGAGCTCACTGGAGAAAAAGGTGGATTTCCCCAGGTGTTGGGGATTCCCCTTCCTGACATGGGAACCTCTGAACATGCCTACGGCCAGATAATGAAGGCCCTATACAAAAGGGCTGTTACAGGAGAGGGCTCTTGTATATACCTTTCCATGTTTCAGTCTTCGGTTTCCTGGCTTACTGTGCCCATAACCCTCACAGCCACCTTTGGAAAGACCATCACCAGAAGGGGTAATACACATGAGTTCTTTGCTCCTGTATCCGTTTATGAGACAAAGGATGGGTATGTGTATATTGCAGTGGGCAACGACAGGCAATGGAAGGCCATGGTAAACCTTGAAGAATTCAAGATTCTGGATAAACCAGAATACGAGAAGAACAAAGGTAGGATCTCAGATGTTGAAAAGATAAACGCCACAATCAACAGCATCACTCGCAAATATACATCAGAGTATCTCATAAAAATTTTTAATTCAATCACAGTGCCCATTAGCAAAATAAATAGGATCAAAGAGGTTCTGGAAGATCCATATGTGGTAAATAACTTACTTTTTGCAAAAGATCCCAAGACAGGCACAGAAATTACCCTTGCCCCTCCTCCAGTAATGACCGAGGTGTTGAAGATTAGCAACCGTTACATGAGCTTTCCACCAAGGTTTGGCGAACATAACGAGGAGATATACGGCAAGATCCTTGGCCTATCCAAAGATAAGATTTCTGAATTAGCCCAAAAGAAGATCATATAAGCGAGGAGATTTGTATGGAAATCGTGATCTTGATTAAACAGGTTCCCAATACCACAGAGGTAAAGATAGATCCCAAGACAGGAAACCTCATAAGAGAGGGTATTGACAGCATCATCAATCCGGACGATACCCACGCCATAGAGGCCGCCTTGAGATTAAAAGAGGCCTATGGTGGAAGGGTAACGGGGATCTCCATGGGCCCTCCCCAGGCGATAGATGCCCTATCCGAGGCCATGGCCATGGGGGTTGACAGGGCAATACTCCTTACAGATAGACCTTTTGCAGGTGCAGACACATGGGCCACATCCACAACCCTTGGAAAGGCAATAGAAAAACAGGGCAATTATGATCTTGTGATAGCCGGGAGGCAGGCAATAGACGGGGATACTGCCCAAATAGGCCCCCAAGTGGCTGAGTATCTGGGCATACCCCATGTGTCCTATGTGGCAGGTATTGAGTCCGTGGATGATGGCCGCATCACCGTAAAAAAGGCAGTGGAGGATGGGTATCAGTGGCTCAGAATGCCTTTACCCTCTCTCATAACCGTGATCTCTAAGATAAACAACCCAAGGCCTTTCCATCTGGCAAGGCTTTTGGATGCCTGCAAGGAAAAGGCACCTGTGGAGGTTTGGAATGTGGCTGATCTAAACCTAAAGGTGAATCAAGTGGGACTTGTGGGTTCTCTCACCCAGGTGATCAAGACCTTTTCTCCAAAGTCCAAGAGGGAGATAAAGATGTTGAGCGGTGATGCCAAGACCCAGGTGAGAGAGCTTTTATCAGAACTTAGACAAAAAAGGCTGATTTAAAAAGGAGCTAAGTTCCATGAACATATGGGTGAACAAAGAACTGTGTAACGAGTGCAAAAGGTGCCTTAGGGCATGCCCATACCAAGCCATTGAGATGGTGGAGGGAAAGGCCTTCATCACAGATAGGTGCACACTTTGTGGCACATGCGTGGAGGTGTGTAAGGAAAAGGCTATCATCTCAGAGGTGCCCACTAAGGAGATCCCGGACTTCTCCCAATGGAAGGATGTGTGGGTATTCGTGGAACAAAAGGATGGAAAGGTCTTGAGGGTGGGACTGGAGCTCCTTGGTAAGGCCCAGGAATTGGCAAAGGCCTTGGGAGAGAAGGTGGTGGGTGTAGTGTTGGGCCACAATGTGGCCAAGGAGGCGGAGATACTTTTAAGATATGGTGCACAAATAGTTTATGTGGCAGATGCACCAGAGCTGGATACCTATTCCACCCTTCCCTACACAAGGGTCTTGTCAGGGTTGGTGAAGGCACATAGGCCCTCCATACTCCTTATAGGTGCCACGGTCCTTGGGAGGGACCTTGCACCAAGGCTTTCCAGGCGTCTGGGCGCAGGACTCACCGCAGACTGTACAGAGCTTTCCATTGATCTAAAGGAGAGAATCCTCCTCCAAACAAGACCTGCCTTTGGGGGAAACATCATGGCAACCATAGCCAACAGGTTTTCAAGGCCACAGATGGCCACCGTGAGACCTGGAGTAATGGAGGCCAAGGAGGCGGATAACCCCAGGGGAGAGGTGATAAATGTGGAGGTGAACTTAGAACCTCAGGACCTGGTTGTGGAGTTGATAAAGTATCATAGGGAGGCCAAAGCAGGTGTGGATCTCACAGAGGCCAAGGTAATAGTGGCAGGCGGAAGGGGTATGGGAGATAAGGAAGGATTTGAATCCCTTTGGGAGCTTGCCCACCTCTTGAAAGGAGAGGTGGCAGGCACAAGGGTGGCTGTAGAGGAAGGCTGGATACCCCAAAATCGCCAGGTGGGACAGACGGGTGTGACGGTAAGACCTGAACTCTACATAGCCTGTGGCATCTCAGGTGCAATACAGCACAGGGCCGGTATGATGAATTCCCGTTATATCATTGCCATAAACAAAGATCCCCAGGCCCCCATCTTCCAGGTGGCTGATTGGGGGATTGTGGGAGATGTGCGTGAGGTGGTTCCTTTGTTGACGCAAGAGCTAAGAGATAGGTTTGCCAGGGGGTGAGATGATGATCAGGTCCAATCCAGAAGAGCTGCTTAGAAAGACCATGGGAAGGTTTGTGGATAAAGAGCTCATACCCAGGGCCAACGAGATAGATGAAAGAGGTGAATTCCCCAGGGATCTCTTTGAGACCTTTGGAAAGATGGGCATATACGGGATCAGGTACCCGAAGGCAAAGGGAGGTTCGGGAGGCAATACAACCCTCTTTTGCATAGTATGTGAGGAACTGGCAAGGGGTCTTATGAGCGTGGCTGCCATCACTGCCATGCAATGCCTCATGGGCACCAATTTTTTGTTTCAGTATGGAAACGATGAGCTAAAGGAGAGGTATTTCCACCCTGCAATGAGGGGAGAAAAGGTGGCCTGTTTTTGCCTAACTGAGCCCGAGGCAGGGTCTGACCTGGGGAATGTGACCACCAGGGCTATAAAGGTGGAAGATGGCTTTATCATCAACGGCATGAAGACATGGGTCACCAACGGGCCTGTGGCGGATTTCTATACCGTCTTGTGCCAAACGGATCCCGAAAAGAAATTCAGAGGTCTCAACTTCTTTTTTATCCCAAGGGAAACACCTGGCTTAAAGGTGAGCAAACCCTTTGAACTCTTAGGAACCAGGACCACAAAGATCTCGGAGCTGAGTTTCAACAATTGTAAGATACCACTCCACCATATGCTTGGAGAAGAGGGGAAAGGACTGGATAACCTGATGGGCATCCTCTCTGAGATCAGGACCATGACCGCTGCCTTGGCCATTGGATTGCAGAGGGCTGTCTTGAATGACTCCATAAGGTATGCCCACGAAAGGGTACAGTTTGGAAAGACAATCGGAAGCTATCAACTGATACAAGCCAAGATAGCCAACATGGCTACAGATCTGGAGGCCTCAAGCCTTCTCACCTACCGTGCAACCAGGATGATAGACGAGAAAAAACCGTGCCTTAAAGAGGCCTCCATGGCAAAGTACTTTGCCACAGAAGCGGCCTGCAGGGCAGCGGATGAGATAACCAGGATCTTTGGGGCATATGCCTATTCCATGGAATATTCAGCCCAAAGGTACTACAGGGACGTGAGGTTCTTACTTTACGGAGGAGGCACCCACGAGATCCTTCAGACCAACATTGCCAGATGGGTGGGGCTCTAATGGGTAGGAAAAAGTTAGAGGGTGTGGAGATCAAGGTCCAAGGAAGGCCTGCCAAAAGGTCACTGGGCCACTTTGTGTACGAAACCGTTAAAAGGATGATCATAAAAGGAGAACTCAAGCCAGGCACCAGGTTGGTGGAAAGTAGGATTGCCAGCCAGCTCAAGATCAGCCGTACCCCTATAAGGGAGGCCTTCCAAAGGTTACAAAAGGAAGGATTCCTGAAAAAGAACATGGTGGGAGCAGTATTCGTCTCGGACCTCACCAAGGAAGACATAGAAGAGACCTTTGGTATAAGGTGTGTTTTGGAGAGCTATGCTGCAAGGCTTGCAACCTTAAGACACACAAAAAGGGATTTGCAGGCCTTGGAGAAAAAGGTACAGCAGTACGAAGAGGCGTTGGAAAAGGGTGATTTGGAGCTGTTGCCCAAGATCAACACCGAATTCCATGAGCTCCTATACAAGTTCAGCAAGAGTCCGAAACTTATCAACATGATCCATGAGTTGCGGGATCAGATCCACAGGTTCAGGGAAGTGATATTGAAGGCGGAGGGAATGGCCCAGCAGAGCAAGGAGGATCACAGGAAGATGTTGGAGCTCATGGCAAAGGGTGATGCAGAGGGTGTGGAGAAGGTGGTGAAGGAGCACATTTTAAGGGGAAAGGATCTGGTGATCAAATTACTAAAAAAGGAAAAGGATCAGAGGTAGGAGATGGAAGAGCGGAGGATCAGGGTATTGATCGGTAAGCCTGGTTTGGATGGGCATGATAGGGGAGCAAAGGTGGTGGCCTTTGCCCTGAAGGATGCGGGCATGGAGGTGATCTATACCGGCCTGCACCAGAGGGTGGAGTCAATCGTAAATCAGGCAGTGCAAGAGGATGTGGATGTGATAGGCCTTTCCATAATGTCAGGGGCACATATTCCCATTACCAGAAAGTTGATGGAGTTGTTGAAAAAAGAGGGTCTGGAGGACAGACTCGTTTTGGTGGGCGGGGTGATACCCTCAAAGGATGTGGAGGTTCTAAAGGGCATGGGAGTGGATGGGGTATTCCCTGGAGGATCTTCTTTCGATGAGATCGTGAGTTTTATAAAAGAAAATGCCTTTAGAAAACGTAAAATGGCAGGGGGGTACTAAGAGATGGGGGTGGCAACTTACATAAAGGATGAAAAAGACCAGGTGAAAGAGGTGATCCTTCAGTCTGGGATCAAGGTAAAACCGGTTTATACCCCAAAGGATCTTGAGGAAGTGGGCTTTAGCTACCAGGAAGACTTGGGTGACCCAGGGGAGTTCCCTTTTACCCGTGCCATACATCCCCTTGGTTTTAGGAGCAGGGTCTGGACAGTAAGGCAATACACAGGCTTTGGCACACCAGAGCAGACCAATGAAAGATTCAAGCTGATGATATCCCACGGCCAGACTGGCCTGAATGTGGCCTTTGATCTACCCACGCAGATGGGCTATGACTCGGATCATCCCATGGCAGAGGGTGAGGTGGGTAGGGTTGGAATGGCAGTGGATTCTTTAAAGGACTTTCAAATAGCCTTCAAGGACATAAGGTTGGATAAGATAGGCACCGGCCTTACCATAAATGCCATTGCATCTGTGATGTTGGCAATGTATCAGGCTATGGCAGAGGGATATGGATACAACAAAAAGGAGATCTCTGCCACGCCACAGAACGATATCCTAAAAGAAATGGTGGGAAGGGGCGCCTGGATATATCCTGTGGAACCTTCTGTGCGGCTCATCGGAGATACCATCGAGTACTCGGTAAAAGAACTCCCCAAGTGTAATCCTGTGAGTGTGTGCGGGTACCACATAAGGGAGTCCGGCTGTACACCTGCCCAGGAGATTGCCTATGCATTTCTCATCGCATTTGCCTATATAGACGAGGTGAGAAAAAGAGGATATGAAGCAGAGGAATTTGTGGGAAGGTTTACCTTCAATCTGAACATATACGGCAATCTTTGGGAGAATGTGGCAAAGTTTAGAGCGGCAAGGAAGCTATGGGCAAGGTTGTTGAGGGACAGGTACAATGTGAAAGACAAAAAGGCCTTATTTTTAAGGGGCATCTTCGGCGGAGGCGGTTCTGGCATGACAAAACAGCAACCTGAAAACAACATAGTGAGGGGTGCATACTATGCCCTAACAGCAGCATTGTCGGGTGCACAGACAACTGCCCTCTGCTCCTTTGATGAGGCATACACCATCCCCACCCCAAGGGCAGCTCTCATAAGCCTCAGGACATTCCAGATACTCATGGAGGAGATAGGCCTCAGGGACACAGTGGATCCCCTTGGAGGTAGCTATTTTGTGGAGACCCTAACCAAGCAGATGGAAGAAAAGATCCTGGAAGAGATGGAGAAGGTGGAGCGCATAGGAGGTATGGTGGAGGCTGTAAAGACAGGGTATGTGCAAAAGGAAGTGGCAAAGCAGGCATACGAATACGAAAAGAAACTTCAGAAGGGAGAGGTGGTAAAGGTTGGGGTGAACAAATATACAGAGGGCGTGGATATGGAGGTGGAACTACACCCCTACGATGAAACATGGGCAGAGGAGCAGATAAAGAGACTTAAGGAATTAAGGGCCACAAGAAACAATAAAGAGGTGCAGCGCTGTCTCAAGGAGCTTAGGGTGGCAGCAGAAACGGGAAAGAATGTGATGCCGTATCTGGTGGAGGCGTGCAAGGCCTATGCAACTGTGGGTGAAATCGCGGATGTATTTAGGGAGGTCTTTGGAGAGCACAAAGAGCCTAGTATTTTTTAGGCACCAGAAGAAACAATAAACAGGAAGGGGGTGAGAAAGAAGTTCTTTTACCTGGCAAGGGTTAGATCAAAAACCAAAAAGGAGGTTCAAGGATGAAAAAGTTCTTAGTTGCTTTGGCAGTTTTGGCCGTATCAATTGCCCTTTGGCAGGTTCAGCCGGTGAAGGCAGAGCCCATTAAGCTTACATATGCCAACTTCCCACCTGCCAGCACATTCCCATGTGTGCAGATGGAGAGGTGGAAGCAAGAGGTTGAAAATAGGACCAATGGAAAGGTGAGCATCCAAACTTTTCCCGGTGGTACTCTTTTGGATGCCAAGAACATGATGGATGGTGTCATATCCGGCCAGGCAAATATCGGGTGCCTCTGCATGGCCTATCAACCAGGCAGGTTTATAGTGACTAACGCCCTTTCCCTTCCTTTGGACATAAAGACAGCGGTCCAGGGTAGCCTTGCCCTTTGGGACTTTTACAACAAGTACAAGCCAAAGGAATTTGAACAGGTAAAAGTGCTCACCATGTTTACAACTGCACCTTCCAACATCATGTCCACTGTTCCCATAAAGACCTTGGACGACCTGAAGAGCACGGCCTTGAGGGCATCTGGAGGCGCTGGTGATATCTTAAAACTTTGGGGCGCCAATATGGTAGGAATGCCCATGTCCGATACCCCTGAGGCTCTTCAAAAGGGCGTGGTGAAGGGGCTTTTTAGCTCCTTAGAGGTGCTGATGGATTTCAAATTTGCCGAGCTTTGTAAGTACGCAACCATTACAGATGCAGGTGTGTATCCCTTTGCAGTGGTCATGAATATGGATACCTGGAACAAGCTCCCCGATGATGTGAAGAAGGTGATGGATGACTTGGCAAGGGAGCAGGCGGAGTGGACCGGGAAATACATGGACGACCATGTGAACGAATCAATTGAATGGTCAAAGAAAAACCATGGCCTGCAGGTAATAACCATACCTCCAGAAGAGCTCAAGAAGTGGCATGCCCTCTTGCAACCCATCATAGATAAATGGGTGGCGGATGCAAAGGCCAAAGGCCTTCCTGCAGAACAGATGCTGTCAGACCTAAAAGAGCTCGTAAAGAAATATGCCAAGTAACAAAAAAGGGGCCCTATGGCCCCTTTCCAAATAACCATCTTGGGAGAACCCAATGGACTTTACAAAACTTGTGGACCGAATTAACGAGTTTCTTATGAAAGTAGCAGGTTTGGGCTTCGTGTTTATGGTTGCAATCACCTGCGCAGATATCCTGCTTAGGGCTGTGTGGAAACCTATCACAGGAACTGTAGAGCTGGTGATGTATGCTAATGCAGTCTGCGTTGCCTTTGCCCTTGGTGCAACACAGATCAAAAAAGGCCACATTGCAGTGGACATACTTGTGAGCTCTTTTAGCAAAGGGAAAAGAAAGGTCTTGGTTTTCATAAATTCAATTCTTTGCATTTCATTTTTTGCACTTGTAACATGGCAAGTTACAAAATATGCCACAACTTTGTTGAAAACAGGTGAACTTTCAGAAACCCTTAAGATCCCCTATCATCTTTATGTCTATGCAACTGCACTTGGGTGTGTTGCTTTAATACTTGCTTTAATCTGCGACATCATCAAGATATTTTCACGAGAGGAATGAGATGGATCCCATTTCTGTAGGCATATTAGGTATAATAGTTCTCCTTTGCGTGTTGTTTTTCCTTGGAATGCCCGTTGGTTTTGCCATGTCAATAGTCGGGTTTGTTGGATACTGCTACATCGTTAATGTAAAAGCAGGCCTTGGCATGTTGGGCACAGAGATCTGGAATCTCTTCTCTAAATACGGCTTTACGGTTATACCTTTGTTTATATTCATGGGACAGGTAGCGTTTTATTCTGGTGTAAATGAAAGGCTTTATAATGTTGCATACAAATGGGTAGGGCATATAAAGGGTGGCCTTGCCATGGCCACTGTACTTGCATGTGCTGCCTTTGCAGCCATATGCGGTTCAAATGCCGCCACAGCAGCCACAATGACTGCCGTGGCCTATCCCCAGATGAAGAGATACAATTATAGCCCTCTCTTGAGTACAGGAACGATAGCCTGTGGTTCCACCTTGGGAGTGGTGATTCCTCCCAGTGTGGTTTTAATAATCATAGGCCTGAGCACAGGGCAGAGTATTGCAAAGCTGTTTTACGGCTCTTTGATTGCAGGGATACTTTTGTGCTTACTCATGGTCATTGGAGTCTACCTCATATGTCGGGTGCACCCAGAGTGGGGACCTGCGGGTGAATCTGTCACTTGGAAGGAAAGGATCAAGGCCCTGCCTGGCGCAACAGAGATGCTGATCCTTTTCTTGGCCGTGATGATAGGGCTTTATCTTGGCATATTTACACCCACAGAGGCAGGTGCAGTGGGTTCCTTCTTGGCATTGTTGATAGCCCTTGTGCAGAGATCCCTTTCCTGGAAGGGATTTGTTGCCTCTGTGATGGATACCCTTAGGGTCTCTTCAATGGTGATCATGATCGTGGCAGGTGCTGTTATATTCGGCAAGTTCTTGGCAGTAACCAGGATCCCCTTTGAGGTGGCAGGTTGGGCCGCCAACCTACCTGTGCCAGGAGTGGTAATAATTGGCATCATATTCGTAATCTACATCATAGGTGGAATGGTGATGGATGCCCTTGCCCTGCTTTTGATCACCATCCCCATATTCTACCCTGTGGTTGAGAAACTGGGATATGATCCTCTTTGGTTTTCCATAGAGGTTACGGTTATAACTACACTTGGGGCGGTTACGCCCCCTGTGGCTGCCACTGCATATGTGGTAGGCGGAATGGCAAAGGAGGTTCCCTTGAGGGATGTGTTCAAGGGCGTGATCTACTTCCTTCCCACCTATGTGGTGGGAGTGATTATCATGCTTGCCTTTCCCAAGCTTGTCACTTTCTTGCCAAACTTGGTGAAATAACGATTCGAGGGGTGAAAGATGAAGACATTTCAGCCTAATGTAAAGACAAAAGAGGAGCTTTTGGCCTTACAGCTTGAAGGGCTCAAATGGACCGTAAACCATGCCTATAACAACAGCCCTCAGTACAGGGAAAAGTTTGATAAGGCCAAGGTAAGGCCAGAGGACATAAAGAGCTTGGATGACTTAAAAAGGCTGCCCTTTACCACAGCCCAGGACCTGCAAGAAGGGTATCCGTTTCCCCTCCTGAGCGTGCCCTTTGAACAGGTGGTGCGGGTCCATGCCTCTTCTGGCACCACAGGCAAGAGAAAGGTCCTGGCTTATACCAAAAAGGATATACAGGACTGGGCCCATTTTTTTGCAAGGTGCTACGAGATGGCAGGGCTTACAGAATTAGATAGGGTCCAGATTGCAGTGGGTTACGGCATATGGACCGCAGGGGTTGGGTTTCAGTTGGCCTGTGAAGAGTTTGGGGCAATGGCCATACCAACAGGACCAGGAAATTTGGACCTGCAGTGCGAATTCCTGGTGGATTTCCAATCCACCGTCTTGTGTTGTACTGCCTCCATGGGGCTTCTGATGGCAGAGGAGGTGAACAAAAGGGGCATAAGAGACAAGATAAACCTAAAAAAGGTGATCTTTGGGTCTGAACGTTCCAGTGATGCCATGAGGAGGCGGATCAAAGAGCTTTTGGGTGTGGAGCACCTTTTTGACATACCCGGCATGACAGAGCTTTACGGACCTGGCACCGGCCTCGACTGTGTGTATCACACAGGAATCCATTATTGGGCAGACTACTACATCCTGGAGATCATAAATCCCGATACCCTTGAGCCAGTGCCGGAGGGAGAGACAGGTGAGATGGTGGTGACCACCCTTAGGAAAGAGGCAGTGCCACTCATAAGATACAGGACAAGGGATCTCACAAGACTCATAGCAGGCGAGTGCCCTTGCGGATCCATTTTGCCAAGGCATGATAGGATCCTGGGAAGATCCGATGACATGATCATATTTAGGGCAGTTAACATATATCCAGGCCAGATAGACCATGTTTTGAGCCAGATCCCAGGCCTTGGGAGTGAGTATCAGATCATCTTGGAAAGGAAAGAGGATGGTAAGGACTACATGACACTGAAGGTGGAAAGGGATCTGAAGCAAGACCCCCAAAATGATCCCAAGCTTAAAAAACGGGTGGAGGAAGAGATAAAGAAGAGGATTTTTGTCTCTGCCTCGGTGGAGATAGTGGGATATGGTTCTCTTCCAAGGTCTGAGAGGAAGAGTAAAAGGGTATTTGATTACAGAGGTATTTAGGAGTCTTTGGCATGAAAAGATTCGACTATTTGATGCCCACAAACATAAAAGAGGCCATAGAGGCCCAGCTCCAATATGGAGAAAGGGCCAAGTTTATCTCAGGTGGTACCGATGTCTTGGTGAGGCTAAAGCAGAGGGCCCTGGATGTGGACTGCCTGGTATCCCTCAGAAGGATCCCCGAGCTGAAGGGGATTGAAGCCAATGGGAATACCATTAGGATCGGGGCAATGAGCACCTTTAGGGAGCTCATCCAATCTCAGTTGATAAAGGAGCAACTACCTGGCCTTTGGAAGGCCGCAAGGGTTTTGGCAAATCCCCAGATCAGAAATGTTGCCACGATAGGTGGGAATATCTCCAACGCTGCACCCTCTGCGGATTCTGTCCCCCCCTTGATGGTGCTGAATACTAATCTCTTGATCCATACCCCCAACGGTTTGAGGGAAGCGGCCTTGGAGGATTTCTTTTTAGGGCCTGGAAAGACCAGGTTAAAAGAGGGTGAGGTCTTAAAGGAGATTGTGGTGAACCTGCCTCCTGTTAACTGTAAGACATTTTTTGTGAAGGTTGGAAGGGTGAGCCAGGATATTGCTGTCGTAAACGGAGCAATGGCAATAGAGCTGGAAGGGGATCAGGTGAAGACCGTGAAATGCGTCTTGGGAGCTGTTGCACCCACACCCTTGAGGCTAAAAGGTGTGGAGCAGAGGTTATTGGGTCAGAAAATAGACCCCCATCTACTAAGGGAAGTGCAGCAGTTGGCAGAAGAGGAGGTAAGGCCCATCTCCGATGTGAGGGCATCTGCTGAATACAGGCGTCATCTTTCCGGAGTGATTGTGAGAAGACTAATAGAGATGGCCACTGGTATCTAAGGGAGGTTTTACCATGAAGCGTGTTATACACTTTACACTCAACGGTTTTGAGGTGGAGGTGGAGACCGAGTCACACAAGATGCTATTGGATGTCCTAAGGGATAAGCTGGAGCTGACCGGTACAAAAGAGGGTTGCGGGCAGGGTGAGTGCGGTGCGTGTACTGTGCTTGTGGATGGGGTTGCTGTGAATGCATGTTTGTTCCCTGCCTTTGAGGCTGAGGGAAGGAGTATTACCACCGTTGAAGGGCTAATAGGAGAGGGAGCTAAATTACATCCCATACAGCAGGCCTTTGTGGATGCGGGTGCAGTGCAATGTGGATTCTGTATGCCGGGGATGGTGATGTCTGCAAAGGCCCTTTTGGATGAGAATCCCACCCCTACTGAAGAAGAGATCAGGGCCGGGATCTCGGGAAATCTCTGCAGGTGCACAGGCTATGTGCAGATAGTTGAGGCAGTTAAACTTGCCTCCAAGTACATCCAAGAAGAAAAAAGAGGGTAAGAGATGAGAGATCTGAGTTTTGTTGGAAGGCCAATACCCAGGCCAGATGCAGCGGACAAGGTGGCAGGAAAGGCCATATACATCCACGACTTGAAAAGACCTGGCATGCTCTATGGTAAGATCAAATATAGCGAATATGCCCATGCCAGGATACTACACATAGACACCAGCAAGGCAGAAAGGCTCCTAGGGGTAAGGGCTGTGATCACCGCCTACAATACCCCTGAGGTGAGGTTTGGTTTTATAAGGGACAATGTGGCCTTGAAAAAGGGAAAGGTAAGGCAGTTTAGGGACGAAGTGGCTGCAGTGGCCGCCATTGACCCTGAAATAGCCCAAGAGGCCATTGACCTTATAAGGGTGGAATACGAAGAGCTTCCAGGGGTCTTTGATCCAGAAGAGGCCCTAAAGGAAGGTGCGCCCATCATCCATGAGATGGATCCAAGGGGAAGGCCCAAGGCGGATAACATCGTGCCCGTGCCGTGGAGGTTTGTGGCAGGTGATGTGGAAGAGGCAAAGAGAAAGGCTAGGTATATTGCAGAGGATGAGCTTCAGACCCCACCCATATCCCATGCTTGCCTTGGAACTGCAGGTTGCATTGCGGAGTTTGATCTCCAGATGAACCTGATAATCCACACCAAGACCCAGATACCTTTCTTGGCACAAAACGATTTTAATAGGGCATTGGCCCAAATGGGTTTAAAGGGAAAGAACACAAGGGTAATAGTCCCCACCTTGGGCGGAGCCTTTGGAAGCGGATTGGATACCCATGGATATGAATACATTGCAATCCTTCTGGCATATAAGACTGGAAGGCCTGTAAAGATAGTTCTTTCAAGGGAAGAGGAATTCAAGACCCTATCTCCCAGACAGCCCACCAGGACCAAGATCACACAAGGCTGCGACGAAAATGGTCGGCTCTTGTTCAGGGAAGTGAGAATGCTCTTGGACAACGGTGCCTACACCTCATGGGGCGCAACCACTCCCTCTGTGATGATGCTGCCCATCTCCAGCATTTACAGGGTGCCCAATGTATTTTATGAGACAAAGCTCGTTTACACAAACAATACTTACTGCCAGGCAATGAGGGGTTATGGCAATCCCCAGGCAGCCTGGGCTATAGAGACCAATTTGGATCACCTGGCAGAAGAAGCGGGCATTGATCCCATGGAGTTCAGGCTCATCAACAAGAACATCCCCAATGATATAAGCCCCATGGGACTTCATATCACCACCTGTGGCATGGAAGAATGCCTAAAGGCGGTCAAACAAAGACTCAACTGGGATGAAAAGAGGGGAAAACAGAGGAACAAGGCAAGGGGTGTTGGAGTTGCATGCCTCTTCCACGTGGGCGGATCCGGTAGAGTTTATAGGTCAGATGGAACAGGTGTCATCCTTAAGATAGATGACTTTGGCTATGTGACCGTGGTAACAGGTGCCATAGAGATGGGGCAAGGGCTTGTGGGAGCTCTTATTGTGGCCACTGCAGAGGCCTTGGGGGTAACTCCCGATAGGGTAATGGTAATTACGGGAGATACTGCCACATGCCCTTGGGATGTGGGCACTCATGCCAGTAGAGGTGCCTTTACCGCCTGTAATGCAGCCATCATGGCCGCAGAGAAGGCAAGGGCCAAGATATTCGAGATAGCCTCTGAGCACTTCTTAAACAGGGTTAAGTACAGGTTAGAGCAACAGAAGAAAAAGGACCCCAATTTTGAGATGCCGGATTTGGGTATAAAGGGACAGTTGCAACCGGAAGACTTTGACATGAGAGAGAATGTGCTGTTCCTGAAATCAGACCCAGGCAACAAATACCTAAGGGTGACCTTGGATGAGCTTGTGAGGGAGGCACATTTTAAGGAACAAGGCACCATGATCGTCACAGAGGCCTTTTATGACCCGTGTAACCAGATGATAGACACCAGGACCTGTAGAGGAAACCTTTCTGCCACATACATATTCGGTGCACAGGGAGCAGAGGTGGAGGTGGATTTGGAAACGGGTCATGTGAAGATCCTAAAATATGTGGCAGCCCACGATGTGGGAAGGGTCATCAACAGGCACACCATCCTGGGGCAGATATATGGAGGTGCTGTGCAAGGTATGGGTTATGCCCTGTGTGAAGAGTACAAAAGCGAAAAAGGCAGGATGCTGAACCCCAACTTCCTGGATTACAAGATCCTTTCTGCCAACGACCTGAATTTTCCCATGGAGGTGAAATTGGTGGAGACCATTGACGAGGCAGGGCCTTTCGGTGCAAAAGGTGTGGGGGAGCCGGGGTTGGTGGCAGTGGCCCCGGCTATTGCAAATGCCATATATGATGCAACGGGCGTAAGGATCACTTCCCTACCCATAAACCCAGAAAAGTTGGCCCTTGCCATAAGAAAGAAGAGAAATTCCAAATAAAAAGGAAGGGGGCTATCCCCCTTCCTTTAACCTTGCCTGAAACTCCTTCAAAAACACATCCTTTTCCCGCCAGTCATCTCCATAGTCCTTGTCAATGGCCTTGAGGAATCTCTCAAAGACCTTTTTCCACAGTGGAGCCTTTGGGTTGTTTATCACCTCTTTTAGTAGTAAGGGAAGGTTTGAGATCTCTGTTTTGGGAAGATATGCCACGGCTCCTAACTTTATGGATGTCTTGATAGCCTCCGGAGTTAGAGCATGGGCGGTAAACATAATAGTGGGGAATCCCCTCAGGACACTTATCCTGAGGAGTTCAAAGCCGTTTACGCCCATTATGTCCAAGATTACTGCATCATAGGTAAAAGCCATCAGATATTGTTTTGCCGTTTCAAAGTCTTGAGCCTTGTACACTAAAAAGCCCTGTAACATCTCCTCTAAAGTGGCCAATACATCAGGCTCATCGTCCACCACAAGCACCAGGCCTTGGGTTCTATTAGATGTATCCATACGGGGAACACCGCCTTTCTCTACTATCTGGCATGAATTTTAGGACAAGAAGGACATAAAATCCAGCCTGTCCATATCAAGTGGGTAAGACGATGAACAGATTTGAGGTGCCGATCCTTTTAGTCCATACGGTCGGCTCCTTCAACATAGGATCTCCTTCCCTCACCACCCTAGCGCCTCTTGCCCACTCACACGGCACTGGTTGCCCTTCACGGAGCTCGTATGCGCAGGGATCAAACCTTTCAGAGCCTTTAAGGTCAGACAAAAGCCTTCCCACCTCCAGGAGATCTGTTGCCATGGCCAGCTTTGTGGCCAAAGGATCCCTCTGTCTTATACATTCCAGGATGATCTCATGGGCCTCTTTTACCTTTTGGTGGAAATCAGGGCCCAAAGGCAGCCTTGCTTTTATGTGCGTAAGCAGGTTATCCACAAAGTCCACCAACAGGATTAGTGTGGTATTCTTTGTTATCCTGGCAAGATACCTGTGGAATGTAATCTCCCTGGAGTACTCCTGTATCCTATAGTTAATGGGGGTTTCGTCCACCAACTTGGATAGCCTCGATATGTCATCTTGCGTTGCCTCCAAGGCAGCAATCTGGGCCACCCCAGGCTCTATGAGGTATCGGAGCATTGTAATCTCTTTTATTGAGACGGGGTGGAAGTGCATGTAATTTATCAAGCTGTGGACAGTGCTCTTCATATCCACCTCTGCCACAAAGGCACCTCCACCGACCCCCTTTTTGATCTCCAGAAGCCCCATCACCTCTAAGACCCTTAGGGCCTCCCTCATTGTGGCCTTACTCACCCCAAACTGCATCATTAGCTCTTTTTCTGAAGCCAGCTTATCCCCGGGCTTTAGCAAACCTGATAGGATCTGATCCCTAATCTGTGAGATGATCTGATCCGAGATCTTGTTCCTTTGTATCCTCATTTTAATCGGCCTAAGCGCTCCTCCCTTTGGTCAGATTCAGAGTCCTTTAATGGTTAATCTATGTAGTGTCAAATGCCTTTTATCGTTAGTCACTGGAGGCAAGAAAGCACACCTTTTTTATAATCTTCCCACAGCCGGGCTGGGTTTTTTGCCGTATGTGTGTGTGGTATCCACACATGCCTTCATGTTTTCCTCCAGGATGGCAGGCCACAGGTCACAGCCAGGCATCACTGCATCCACACCGTTGTCTATGATCCACTTGATATGGGCTATGGCCTCTTCTTTTGTGGTGCTGGGATCGCAGGTGATCTTGTAGGTGTCCACGTTTCCCATTAACAATACATCAGGACCCAGCTTCTTACGGGACTCCTTTATGTTGTTCTTGATATCCACCGTAAGACCGTCTGCGTGGCAATCTGCCATCATCTCTATTAAAGGATCTGTCTGTCCGCAGATGTGCAACAACTTGGGCGACTTCCATGCATCCAGGATCCTTGTAAGCCGAGGTTTTATAATCTCCTTAAAGGTCCTGGGGGATAATAGATCCGCTGCCACTCCAGGCTCCCTCAACGTAATATAGTCACAACCAGAGGCCTGGAGCCATTTCCCAAGCTCTATGATCATCTCTGTGAGCTTGTCCAATAGCTCTTCCACCTTCTTCTTTTCCTTGAACACCGCCTTCAAGATCATGTCCAATTCCAACATCTGCCCTGCCTGGGTAAAAGGCCCTAACTGCCAGCACCCTATGGGCAGCTCAGGTGCCTCTTCCTTTATGATCTTGATGGCCTTGGGGAGCAGTGGAAGCCTTCCCCTTTCCATTATATCCTGGGGGATCTCCACCTCATCCATGCTCTTCCACTTCTTGTGGGGTATGGTGGGATATAGGATGTCTTCTGAGTCCTCATACAGACTGATCTGGTTACCCACTGCCTCTGATTCCATGGTCATGTCATAGGGTATTACCACACAGTCAAACCCCATTAACCGTGCTGACCATACCGCTGACATGGCCATCCTGTTGGCATCTGTGTGTATTTGGGCAAATTTGCAACCCACCTTCTGTATCCCCGGCATTACAACCATCCCCATACCGCTGAAAAACGGCATGGTGTCTATGGGCTCTTTCCTCAATAGCCTTAATACCCTCTCCTTTGGGCTTAGCTCCGCCATCACCTTCTCCTTTCTTTATTTGATCGCCTTCAACTGCTCCACAAAATCGGGAAATAGCTTATACAAAGGATGATCCTCGGCCTTGGGAAGCTCCTTTGTCTCTGCAAATACTGCTGTGGCCAAAAAGGCATCTGCCATTGCCACTGCAGGGAATATCCTCTCTGCGCCTGCCATCGGCCCTGAAAAGATAAAGTCATGCCACATAAAGGATGACACTGCCTCCAACGCAGCATCTGCCGCTGCCCACCCCTTAAATCCCCATAGCTCCTTTGCCTGCTTCCACATGTAGGATCCGTTGGAGGGCGCACTACCCGCAGGAAATCCCCACTTCTCCTTGATCAGCCTGTTGGCCTCCCCACAAAAGGCAGTGGCAGGCCCGTTCATCACAGATGTGTCCACCATGATGGTCTCAAATCTTGCTCCCACCTTCTCTATGGCATCCAATAACCTCTGCGTACCTGTTACCCTACCTGTGGGCATCTGATCACCTGGGTCAAAGGCAACCAACAACACATGCTTTACCCCTATCTGATATATCTCCCTTATCTCTGTCTCTATGTCCTGCTCCCATACCGTCAGGGAGTTGTAAAACATCCGATCTAGCAAACCTTTCTCGGCACAATAGGCTGCCCCCTCTATCTTGGGCTTCATCACCCATGCATCTATGCAGAAGGGCATGTCACTTACAGAGCTCAAAAAATCTATAAACCTCTTGAATTCCTCTCCACTGGTCCCCACTATGTCTGCCATCCCAGGAACACCTGTCTCCCTGCTCAGCCTGTCCTGGGTCCTCAATAGTTCCTCCGCCCTCTTCTCGTTAAAACCCTCCTTCCTCTTCCCCTCAAATACCTTGTCTCCCTTCTGGAATATGCTCGATATCACCACCGTGGCATATTCCCCAGGCTGCCCTCCTACCTTTACTCCCCCTATCTCTCCCACCTTCTGCTCTGTGGCGAATCTATACATCCTCCACCTCC
>Ga0078972_1001598_pt1 | contig 83510 bp, 75 predicted proteins | sample YelNatPaOPGAMG01_FD_67568 | JGI IMG/M metagenome (GOLD analysis project Ga0078972, IMG submission 67568) | Hot spring thermophilic microbial communities from Obsidian Pool, Yellowstone National Park, USA - OP-RAMG-01 (SPADES assembly) (version 2) | ecosystem: Environmental > Aquatic > Thermal...
TTTAATGAGGTTGAAACCGGCTGGAAACTGTAGGCCAGAAGAAGTTCGGATAAAGGGAATGTCATCAAAATCTCTGCGTCGGTTGTCGTGAATGTGTCCCATGTAAACTGCTGCTACTAATGGTTCACCATTGTCTAGCTTGTAGGTTCTTAAGAGATTAAAGAATGCGTCTTTATTTCTAATGCGAATTCTTTCTCCGTGGCTAGCCCAGGTGAAGTTGGGAATATCAAGAACTCCTGCTAAGATTTCTTCCGGAATGTCAGATTCCTCAGTAGCCTCATGGTGCATGAAAATAAAGACTTTTTCTTTTTGGGTTTTGGCTACATCTAGTTCTGATTGCAGAAAGGTTAAATTTACTTCGGCAGTAATACCCGTGGCCAGGGAAGAATCAAGCAGAATGAATCGGTAACCATTATAGGTGAAGCTATAATTGAAGGAGGAATCACTGCTAGGTGAAATTGAAGGGCCCTCTGGGTAAAGGGTTTTCAGGTTGTCGTCTACCCAGTTTCTAGTATAGCTTGCTTCTTTATCATGGTTTCCTGGTATGGGGTAATATTTTGTTCTGAGATTGTTTAATATCGGTTTTAACTTGGAAACACGAGCAGTGCCGTTATCTGTTCCTAACCTACTATCTATCATGTCGCCCTTAATAATGGTAAAGGCAGGGAAAAATTGATTTATATTTGCAACCAGGCTATTGACAATCGCTTCACTAGAGCTATAAGGACGTCCACGAACGTCAACCGTATCAGTAAGGTCAGAGGCATAATGGATATCAGTGAGCATAGCAAAACTAAAGAGAAAATTACCGCTGGGGCGCTGGAGGGTCTTGAACGATTTGATCATTCCTTCGCTGGTACCCGTGGAAGAAACGCTGATAACCTTGTAGTAATAAGTAGTGTTAGGGAAAAGATTTGGCAGAATTAAATAATGATACTGGCCGGGACTAGTTTCTGTGGTAGAGGTGCTTACTGGAAGGGATAGACCATATTTTATAGTACCTAGGGAAAGCTCATTAGTGGTTTGCCAGGTAATGATAGCAAAATCATCCCCAATGGTAACAATTTCCTCGTTGGAGATGATGGGAGCCGCATGGGCAATAAATCCAAAACTCAAAAGCCAAAATCCAAAAAACAGCCAGAAGCTGATCCGCCTCCGGCGGAAGATTCCAAACTCCAATTTCCAATTTTTAGATAGTTTATTATGCTGCATTAGAATGTATAACTCACTTTCAAGGTTTGAATGAACCTTAGATAGGACATGGCATCCCAAGGGCTTTCGACTTTTTTAGTTTTATCTTCTCGGCTGGCATATGCTCCTGCACAAGCTCCAGGATCGAAAGAAGCCAAGTAACTCACTCGCCATGGACCGTAACTTACAAAGGTATTGTAATAAATAATTTTATTCAAATCAAAGTTGGTCGTGTCCAGCTGGACCATAGAAATGAGGGGAGTTAGATTAAATCCCGCCGCACCTCCTGCAATTACTCCCCAGAGGTTAAACTCATTGCCCAGTTCTAGCCCCAAGGGTAGAAAGCCGTATTTAAAGACGCGGTCTATTGAATCTTGGGTTTCTTTCTCAAAGTTGGAAAGTGATGGCTTGAACATAAGAATAGCGGACCCTCTTACCCACCAGGGTAACGCTAATACTTGTGATTCGATGCCGATGCGAGCCAGGTTGATGTTACTAACTGTACCGATTTTCGTTTGCTTAGTATCTTTATCTTCGTATTTGATATTAATAGGAGTTGAGTTTTGCTCGTAGTCAATGGCAATGAGAAAAGGCCTGTGTAAAGCGAGGCCAAAGCGTATCTTTTTTGGTAATTCGCCTTTGAGTTGTTCTTCAAGGTAATACTTTTCTGTTCCTTCTACGGTGGAAAAAGTATCCGGAAATGGATTCCATGTTAATTCCTTGGTGGGGTCAGTAGAGGGAGCTTCCGAAGAGCCGATTCTAGCGTTCACATAGGATACTCTTCCCGTCCCTTTGAAGTCAAAAGTTGCTCCACCTATATTTTCGAGAGCTAGACCCACCGTTAAAATTTCACCAATATCATAAGTTGTTCCGAGATCCACCTTGGCAGTGCTGGCCTGATAGAATCCTTTGTATTCAGCTTCACCAATAACTTCACCAGCCGGGACGTGAATGGTGTTTCTTTTATATCCTATCTCAGATCCGTATTGATTTGGATCTTGCGCCCAGTTTAAAATGCTCTGTTCGTTAGCAGGATCAAAGTTTGGTTGGTAGAAGACAATGTCAGGGGTCCCATCATTTATAACGACGCGGGCACTATTGTTGATATTGCAATTTGCCATCAAGGGAGTTAGGCTTAATCCCACCGCCAGCTCCCGCCATTTAGCTGCTCCTCCTAGGGTTAGTGGCGCGCTTATGTTAACATCATTTCTTGCTTCAAGAATGGTAGTACAGGGAACATCTGATTTCTGGTGTAAGAATCCATCCCACAATTCTTGTTCCAGCTTTTGGGTGTAAGTGGTTCCTTCGGCCGTAATGATAGCAGTTGCTAAGCCATCATGGTCAATGTTTATGGTTAGTTTATCTTCAAGATTTAAAGTAGAACTTGTGAAATCGGCGTCAAACCGCATGAGGACGTCGAAATTGCCGGACATATCGATAGCTCCTCCCGCATCACTTCGGGAAATAAAACCAAAACTCAACCAGTCATTGAGCTTTAGTGCTTGGGCAAAATTCAAACCCGTTCCTTTAGTAGAATAGATAGCATGAACCGAGTGTTCCCGAGTAGTCGTTCCGGTAACCGATGGGTCGCTAGTAAAGAAAATGCTAGCATTTATATTTTCAAGGTCACCTAGTTTTTGAGTTTGATCCTCGGTATCGTATTTATAGGTATAGTCAAAAAAACCCGAATCTGAAACTAAGGAAAGGGTACTGTTGATGTATTTAGTTTTAGAAAGAAGAGCTGGATTCCACATGAGTGTTTCTGCCCCTTTAAAAATAGTAGAATAATAACTTCCAAAACCGGGAAGAGAAGATTCAAGCGGTGGGGTGCGGAGCTGAATTCGAACATAAGGAAAATCTTGCCCAGGGACGGCAGCAAAAAGAGAAGCTACTGGGGTAATTAAGATTAATAGTGACAAAAAGATCCTACTAATTTTCATTATGCTCATTGTATTTTGTTGGTAGCCTTTTGTCAAGGGAGAAATTTTGTTTTATAATTTAACCATGATCATTGGCTTAACGGGCCCGATGGGGGCGGGGAAAAACGAAGTAGTCAAGATTTTAAAAAAGTACAAAGCGGTCATTATTGACGCCGATTCTGTGGCTCATTCTTTATATGTGCCTCAGTCACCTCTTTGGCAGGCATTAGTTAGATCTTTTGGTTCAAAAATTCTCAAGCGTGGGGGGGAGATAAATCGAAAGAAGCTAGCGGCCGTGGTCTTTTCTAATAAGAAAAAACTTGAAGAGCTAAATCGTATTGTTCATCCTTTTTTAAAAGAAGCCGTTGTGAAAAAGATTGAAGACCAAAGACCGAAGACTGAAGACCGAAGACCTATTATTATTAATGCGGCGCTCTTAAAAGAAATAGGATTAATTGATCTAGTAGATGAAGTTTGGGTGGTAACTGCACCTAAGGAAAAAAGATTAGAAAGGATTATCTCTCAGCGAGGATTAACTAGAAAAGAAGCAGAGGCAAGAATGCGAGCGCAAAGGCCAGAAAAAGAATATTTGAAAATCGCTGATGTAGTGATAAAGAATGATCAAACTTTAAAAAAACTTAAGGAGAAAGTTTTGTCAATTATTGAGAAGAGGTTGTCATGAGGAAAGCTTGTTCTGCCGCTTGCCTGAGCGTGGCAAAGGTAGGACTACTTTCATTAATTGAACCATCTGATTTTACTAAGCCCAGTTGCTTATCAACTTCGGTTGGCTGAGCTCCCTTTAGGAGGGCTTGTAAACGAGTCATCTTACGAAATTCCGTTATTAGCTCTTTAAGCGGCTGATCTTTTCCTAACCAAGCTATAAGCCTTTGCTCTTTGCCAGGTCTTAAATGCCCGGCTTTATCAAAGATTGCTCGCAATTCTCGATTGTCGGCAATATTCAGAGTTGAAGGATCAATGGTATCGGGTTCAAGTGAAACTAAATAGCGAACAAGCTTTTGAAGATTGGCGACCTCTACCTTTTGCAAGAAAGCACCTGGGTCTTGTATGTTATATTCATTTCTTAAGACCTCCTTGAGATCAGGCCGATTTAAGTTGAGCCGACCGGCAACAATATCTTCATAAGCACTCTTTTCTCTAATTTCTGGGGAATTAGCGTCATAGATGGGGATAGTTCGATCAGGCCCACACATATATTCCCCGTGCCAAATACTGCAATTTCCACTTTCCGTTCGGTAACCAATAATTTTCCTTTGGTTTTCAAACCTAACTTCTTGCTTTAGAATTTCAGCTAATTTTTCAGTAGAAAGTTCGGGATTAGTGAAGAAATTAAGGTCCTGGGCGCTTCCATCATAATGTAAAAGATCTGCCATCCAGCGGGAGCGGAGCGCATTAAGCAGCTGAGGTTGAAGTTCGGCAAGCAGTTGGGCATCAGCGCGAGCCACTTGGTTCAAATCACTTTGTGATAGGGCTGACTCCCCAAAAGCTCCCCCGCTGATTAAATTAGCTACAATGTCGGTCATAAGAAGAACATGATCTAAAGTGCCTCCTTTGGCTAAATCCAAGCGCATGGCCTCGTGTGCTCTTTCCTGAACTGACTGCTCGTAATCAGAATCAAACAGATTAATAACCGTCGAAGCCAAATGTGCTACCGCCAAGGGAATAGCGGCGCGACCTAAGGCAGTTCGGGCTGCGGCCGTTCCTAAAGCCGTTCCCCCTCCCATGCCTACCACAAATTGAGGAAATGCTCCGCGCAGCCAAGAATCAGCTGAAACGCCATAAGCATTTAAGATATGGTTATAAAGATTAGAAGTCAAAATCGCGTACCCCACGCCCGTTAGAAGATTGCTGGTGCCACTGATCCAATTAGCATTTTTAAGGCCATTAACTAATGCTGCTGGGGGATTTTTTACTAACGCAGAGAGATAAGCGCGGCCTTCCGCGGTAACGGCGGAGCTCAGAAGCGAGTTAGCCCCCTGGCTAACCACATGTCCTCCTCCGAGGACCAGGGCAAAGCGAGCGGATTTATTTTCTACTCCAATAATATCTAAAATTTCTTCCACGGCAAAGAAGCTTAAAATCCCCGTGGCAAAACTCGCAGCGGAAACGGCCCGTTGGGTTCCTTTACCAGCTTGGGCAAAGGCCTGTTGAGCGGTATACTTAAGTAATTCTTGGTAACGAGCGCTTTTTCGAAATTCGATGGCGAGCCCGCTGTTGCTGCCCAACCACCTCCCCAAACGTTCCCCAAATCTCTTGCCTACCTCCTCTTGAATCGCTTCAACACTTGCCGTTTCAGGAAGACCCAGCTCACGGGCAACAGCTTTGAATTCTACACCATTAATTCCCAAGCTGACATCAGGAACTTTTTCAATTCCACCCAATCCATTCATCGAAACCGTGCTACTATTGAACCTTACCCCACCTTTGATATACACAGTTCCATCCTTTACCGCAATAGTTACCTTCTTAGGAACCTTTCCCTTTTTCAGCCGATTGATGAGCTTTCTTAACGTCTCCTCCCCACCATTCCCAAAATAAACTCCCTCTTCGATAACCAAAATCTTAGCTCCCCTTGCCCTTTGAGCTTCTTCCACTGCTTCAATAAACTCCCTCTGCATTTCCTCGTTAACTCCTTCAAAGGCCCCATTGACTCTAATGCCCAACCGTTTAACCTTGGCCTGAAAATCAAAAGTTGTCTCAGTTAGGGGATTCTCTTCTACAATCATGTCGGGGGTAACAGGTTGGGCGTCAGGAACAGGGAGAGAACGGGGGATTTCAGATGCTCTAATGCTTGGCCCATCACTGGCAATGTTCTGAATAGTAACAGAACGAGGAACATTTGAAGATCCTAATTCACCAAGTATTTTAACCAAATCTAAAGTACCCAAACCTCTTTCGGAAACTTGGGGAAGGCTAAGTTCTACTACTCTGCTTCGCTTAAGTCCCTGAATAAATTTTTCAAATTCGGCCGGCTTTTGTTCGATGAGCTCATTAAATTGACCATTTAGATGGTTAACTCTAATTCCCTCACGGGCAAACCTCTCTTCGACTGAGAGAAGGGTTACCTTTCCTTCTGAATCTAAATACAAAATCCTGGGTTCCCCATCATTCCAGTTTGCAAAAATTTGCGGGGAAAGGCGAATTTTGCCCTCGCTAGGAGCAATGTCTGGGTGTGACAGCTCGTGAGCAATTAAAATGTAGCCAGGGAGTGAGCGTCCACCCAAGAGAGCTTTAATATTAGGAGAAATACTCACCAAGGATCTTGAGGAAATTATCCTTCCTTCCCTCACCGTTGCTATCAGATCTCTTGCGGAGAGATCAGCCAAAGATATTTCCAGTGAGGCAGGAAGAATAACTTTCCACTTAGCAGCAGCCTTGGTTAGGCGAGTAAGTTCCTTAAACCTTTCCGCACCAAAGGCCGACTGAATTTGTTGTCCGATGGCCAATGCTTCCTGAGGAGTGAGCCCATATTCTAAGACAAAGTCGAGAGATTTTCCCTTTAGGGTTGCTTCCATAATCTTTCCAATTTGGTCGCCACGCAAATAAATAACACGATCGCCTCCTAAATTAAAGGCGTAAACCTTAGTAGCACCTTTAGCATGTGGGCTGGCAATCTCTTCCATGATCTTAACCCCATTAGTCATTTTAGGTTTGCCTTCCATTTCCCGAAGGTATTGTTCAATCTCCCTTTTGTTGGCTTCGTAAATCTCATGAATCTGCTCAAACTGTCTTCTCAATTCGATTGTACTTCCCCGATCAAAATCAGCAAAGTACTCCCAAAGAGCAGTGATACCATTTGGCGAGCTAGCTATTTCAATAAACCGGGAGTTCTTTACCCAAATCGTTTCCATGTTGCCCTTATTTGTTCTCCGCAGGGCTTCCAACTTATTCTGGACCTTTTCAAGTTTGGCTCCTTCCTCGTCGATGTTTTGGCCTTGGCTGACTTTTTCCTGAATTTCATTAGTCAGGTCTTTGATCTCAGCTTCGAGCTTGCTAATCTCTTCCAAATAGCCGTCGCTGGCCCGGTAAACTTCAAGCGGGGTGTAACCGTCAGGGTTGGCAGCAGCTTTTTTCAAAGCTTCAAGAATCTGTCCTTCAACGGAGGAAACACCTCTAAGAAAACCGAAAATATTCTTAAACGGGGACTCAACTGCCGAAGAGATGCCGTGTTTAATTCCACTCCAAACCTGAGAGATACCGGGGCCATAACTTTTAACGGTAGCAAAGTAGCGCAGATGCCGGTAGGCCCTGGTTGTTATCCAGTGATTGGTGCGGGCATTGGTTTGTTCACCCTCGTACATTTCCACGCCAGAGCCAATCCGGAGGTGCAGTTTACCCGTCCTGTTCCTCAGTACATTTAAGTGATGACTACCATTGCCGTAATACCAGCTGGCGGCTTCTCGGTAAGCATGCTGAGTTACAGGATAAACAACTGTTCCCCACTTTAGAATTCTCACCCCCAGACCACGGGAGGCGTTGGCAACATAAGCATTCTGTTCCACCGGGATGAAGGGACAACGCGATTTTTGATAGAGAAGTTCGACCCGGGCAAGCGCTTCGGGTTGACCTCTGAAAATCTCCATTAGCTCAAACTTCTGCGCCAGGGTCATTTGACCTCTGACCAGCAGTTTTCCGTTACGGTAGGCAAACTTGTTATTGCCCAGTTTAGCGTTAGTCGCTTCGATATATTTTGCCAATTTCTGACTATAGGGCACTTCCATCCCAAACCGGGCAAGTTTCAAATGTTTCCGGATGATCTTATCAAGCCCAATCAAAGCGTTTTTCCCAAAATATTCTAGGCCCTGCATCAGTTTGGGCCCGGCGCCAAACATCACGGAAATAAGGAAAGCTTCAGAAATAACTGCTCCGTAATGACCTTGCTCAAGCGCATCTTTGATACTCAAGTAGAACATAGCTGGAATGGTTTCAAAAAGGGCAAAAGCGGCACCGGTATGGGCCAAACCATCCTTAATTTTGTTTAGAGCTTTTAATTTGTCATCCTCGGTCTTAGCTTCTAAGTAGTCAGCAATACCACCCCAGATGTCAGAAAGCCCCATGCCGATATTACGAGGCATCTGCCACCCGTAATTGGCAACATTGACCAAACCTTCGAGCATTTCTCTGCCGGTCCTTCTGGCGAACTCCCGAAACTCTTCCTTGGATGAGAAAGCAGTCGCAAAGTCCTGCTCGATCCTAGGAAAATAAATGCCTTTCCAGCGGACCCAGTCGTGGTACGCTTCTTCGAGTGCGCTGGCAGTTTCCACCTGCCCAGGTTTAGCGCTGGAATCAACTTGCAAGATCTTAATATGCTCACGAAGCTCGCTAACCAGTTCAGAATTATTTTCAGGATCAATGTGAGGAATGCGAGTTTCAATCATACGACCGGCAACATCAAGAGAATTTAATGACTGCTTTTTAAAATCTTCAATGACATTTGCCTTATTAAGCTCGCCAGCGATCTTGAGCATATCCTCAAGCACTTGTGCTAAAGGATGAGCAAATGTTTCATTAAGCGAATCGTGTAATACGATGGGTTGCTCATTTTGATTGCCTGAGGGGTTGAGAGTTTCAAGGTATGACTGATAATTTTTCTTAACTGGTCGTCCATGGTCAAAGGACTCTAGCGCATCACTGATTACGGCCTTAAAAAGGTCGCTTACTACATAGTGTTTTTCAATCAGGTACCTTACCTGACGAGCTAGTCGAGGGTTACGCTGAAGGTCGGGAATAACCCTTTCCCGAATATATTTAACAAAGTCCTCAATATCCTTTTCATTTATCTCGGAGAAAATAACGCCAAGGTCTACTCCCCTCCTCTGAGCTTCTCCCAATTTCCTATCCAGGTACTGCGAGCCGTAAGGACTATAAATCATAAGATAATGAAGTTGGGAAGCAATACGTAACCGGGGTGAAACCTGGTTTGAAGTTAAAGCCAAGCCAGTAAGGAAGTTATTCTGTAAGGTCAAAAGCGCATTGTTAACAATCTTCTCCTTTTCCGCCATGCTTTCTGAACCATAGGAATGAAGGTCCATATCCGTACCGCGACCCAAAAAGGCAGCAGAATCGCGAGTAAGGTTGAAAAAACCACCCATGCCTCCATTACCACCAAAAATCATCATCAGAGTAGGCATAAGAGCATTGAATTCTCCTGCTTGTGGCAGGTTTTCGAAAGCTTTGGTCAAAGAAAGTTTGGCATAGGTTTTTTCCAAGGGCTCGCCAATTTCTGGAATAGTCATGGAAAGTGATAGCTCACCACCACTCTCAAAGAAATTCTCCAGTGCTTGCATGGGCGTCAAATTGGTATCTCTCCCAAAAGGACCATAAATATGATTGTCACGCTGGACTAAAATCTTAGAAAAAGCGGAAACAACTGCAAACTGCCAATCAGGATTTTCTAAAGTAGACCCGAATCTGCTCTTAAATTTTTCCCAGTCAACTCTGGTAAACTTATCACTGGTTAGAAAATCAAGGTGTTCTTGTTTTTTAATTTCTAAGGCCTGCTTAACATTTAGCCACTTTAAAAGGTCGGGACGGGCATTGTAAATAACGGAGATGGCAGTTGAGGTTTGTTCAACCACCTTTTTAATAGCGTCGCTCAGGGTCCTCTGACTGTCACTATCACCAAGGTTGAAGATGCCATACCGTGCACTAGTTTTGAGGGAAACCAAAATTTCATTAAGCCGATCTAAATAGGTAAGAAAAACAATCGGATCCCGAAGATATTCTTTGAACTCAAGAATGCGGTTGAGTTGAAACTCGAGGTCTCTTAATTTAGCCATCCTTTGCTGCAACAAGTTAAGACGTCGGCTCAAAGTTTTAGAGCTTGACTGCATGCTGTCTGCATCGTTAGCAGAAATTAACCTATCAGGATCCTCCCATTGGTTATTCATGGACTTGAGTCTGCTCTCGAGTTCCTCTATCTCTTTTGTGAGGGGATCAATTTCCTTTTGGCGAAGCTGAGAATTTAATTCTTTCATCCTTTCTGCTAGCTTTTGAAATTCCTCGGTTCGCCGATAGATAAGCTTGATAGATTCTAAAATATTTTTTAGTTGCTGATCAGTTATTTCGGTGGTTGAGCTTCCCCGAAGCAGTATCCTAAGCCGCATTATTTCTTCGGGCTTTAAGTCATTCAAGATGGTCTGACCCTCTTCTTTGGCTTTTTCAAGAACAGAAAGCAGCCGAATTGCTTGGGTAACTTCTTCTATCCTTTCTGGATAAAGATAGGCTTTTACTTGGAGAATCTGAATGGGAGGCAAACCCGCAACTTGGGTATTTTGTATCGAAGGGGGCTTGATGGTTTCCCCCATCGCTTTCCAAACTGTCTTCCAGAAGCCCACATAAAATCCAAGGAGAGTACCATCGATTCTCTCATCTGGAGCATACATGGTAGCTAGTTTCTGAAGCTGGTAGTGAATCTTTTGGAGAATGGGGATGCTATGGCGGTAAGTTGAAATGAAATCCTCTTGTGAATCTACGGTCCCATCATCTAAGGTTACACCAAAAGGCACCTTATCGATCATTTCTTGGGAGGGCTCTTCTTTAATAAAACCACCGTCGGTGATCATGATGCCATACTCCTCAAGGTAATGATTCAAGCGAGACAGAATCGCAACCTCCTGAGCATTGAGTCCGCCTTTATGCTTGAGGTGATTCTCGATAGCACTCTTGATGTCTGAAACCGCATACCCATAAAGTATTCTTCCCGTATCACTTAAGAAATCAACATTTAAGTTCTGGAGCTTATTAACCAGTGCCCTGATGGCTGGTACTTCCTCTTCCTTGAACATTTCCTCATGCCGGAGAATTCTTCTTGTCAAAGCGATTTCTTCTTTTGTTAGACCGTTTTCCTGATAAGATAAAACAGCATCTAGAGCCGCTGACGCACCTGCATTCTTGAATTTCACGCCCCCTTCAATCCAATAATCCCCCATTTGAAAGGCAGTGATAGCACTTCTCAAACCCTCGTGGTCGAGGGCATCCGTTCCTACCCCTTGAGAGGCCTGACGAAGCGCTCCGGTCGTTGGGAGCTTACCATGCAAAGCAATATTTATCGCCCAGGCACCGTTTTCTTCTAAGGCTTCAACCGGGTCGCGGGTATAGACGGTACCGCCATAACGACTTTCGCGGGTAACCGAGGCAGAATTTACGACACTATCGGGAACCGACTCAAAGTAGAGACGCGAAGCTCCTGTATCATCCACCCTTTCGCCCAAAATATAATAACCATTTGGCTCGTTAAATTGATTGGGGAAGAAAGTCCTAAGATCGTCAGAACGGTGAACCCGAAAATGTTTTCCAGCATCAATCGAAAGTTGACTGAAGAATCGAAGGTCAAGATCGATGCCCTGAGCTTCCTTATCGAAACGATGGAATAATGCCTGAGAAGCAAAAAGTCCTCTGCCTACTACTGTTTTAAGTTCCCTTTGTAATTCGGTTTTAAGTTCTTCCCGGGCAATGTTTGGATTCTCTGAAACCTTAGAAAGTATCTCAAAAATTCTTTTAGCTTCTTTCTGGCTTTCGGGAAGGGAAGCAACAATTTGTTGACCTAAGCGAGCAAAATCAGAAAAAGTCATGAGCTTTTTCCCGTGAGCAACGGCCCAAGCATTGTAGGTCGTCATCTGCCGGTAGGCCTCGCGAATTAATGTCTGGAGAGCGCTTTTTAGGTTGGCGCTTTCAAGCAAATTATCGGGTATCTTACATAACTTTTCAATCTTCTCTAGTGCACTCTTGGCAGCATTATAAAGTGGTTTAGTTTTCTTCTCTATCTCCTCATCAGAAAGCCCTTGAGCAGAGTAATATTGCCGAGCTACAAGATATTTGCCTACTTTTTCAAGCTGGTCGGAAGAAAGTTTGTCAAGCAGTTCATGGTACTTTTCAAAAACTTTCCTGATGGAAATTTTATCTTCGCCTTTAAGCACCATGTTAAAGAAGGAAATCATTAAGGTGCGGAAATCATCTTCTTTTAATATTTGCTCCGAAATGTAGGCAGCTTTGCCATAAAGTTTTTTTATCTTTTCAGGGTCATCCTTTCCCATTTCTGAATTGCTATCTGACGGCGAAAGGTCTGCCGCCACTTCATAAAGCGCTTGGGCTTGCTCGGCAAGATATTCCGGTTCAGATTGATAAGTTTGTTCGAGATCGTTCAGGTCCTGTTTAATCTTATCAATCAATTCATTCGCCATGGTTCTAATAACAGAAGAAGCAGTGAAGTCAGGGGTATCTTCGCGACGGTTCTTTTTCTCAAACCTGGCAATGAAATCATCGGCACTAAGCTTTGCAAGAATTTCTTGTCTTAGCTTCTGACATCTTTCTTTGACACCAGGCAGCCAAGCAAAGTTCTTTTCATATTCGTGTAAAGCATTAAAAATTTGCCGGTAGGCACTGATTGCCTCACGAGCAAGGCTGCCAGCTTCAGCTGCTTTTTCTTCTTGCTTTTCTGGGTGAGCGTGCTCTCTAATTAATTTTTCCCATTCTCTAACCACTTCGAAGTACTTGAGTAGGTTGTTTTCCGCAGCGGTTAACTCGACGGTTTGAAGATACCCTAGCCCTCCTTCATCGTTACCGATAATCCAGCCAAGCACATCTCTCATTACGGACTCAACGAAATCAACTTTTTTCTGGCACTCTCTTCGAAATTCTACCTCCTCCTCCCCAGCAAAGACCTCAATCCCTTCCTTGGCAAGCTTTCGGATGGTAGCAAATCCATCAAGAATCCTCATGGCAAATTCAGAAAGAATCTGTGGTTTAAACTCTGCAGAAATTTGCTGGGAATCACGAATAGCTATATACTGCTGAAGCAATCTTAAGGTCCTTGCCCATTGATCGTTAAGACGATCTTCCAATTCCTGTTTTCTGGGTTGAAATAGTCTAGGGTTATTTTGGAGATAAGAGTAAGAATTCATAATTACTTGGTCATCAAGACCGCCAGCAGCACTCCTTCCCTCAGGCAAGTAGCCGCGAAGCTTAAGCAGTTCTTGCAAGGCCCTTGAAACCTTCTGGGCATCAGCAAGTTCGCTAGCAAAACCTTGTCTGTTACCAATTTTATAACCAAGCACCCCCACGCTCATGCCTTGGGGCGTATTTGATATCCAGTAAATAATATAATCTTTTATTTGCTGGGTTGTTTTGTCGGTAGTAAAGCGAATAGAAAGATAACCGTTCTCAAGAAGCCTTAGCCCCTCGAGTCCCGCAAGCTCTAGCGCTAATTTTTGCTTTGCCGCTTCAAGCTCGTTGCTAGGAGAAACAGGTTCGGGAAGCGTAGGATAACTAAGCCACATATAACGTTCGGAAGGAAATTCAACTAAGAACTTTTGCTCCTGGGCAACGTTAACCTCATGAACCAGATCAGGGTTAGTAATACCAAAGGCCTGCATAACAGCCTCTCTCGTAAGTCCATCTTTAGGTAAGAACCAAACCTCAAGAATCTTATGCTCTACATTTCTTTTGCGAAGATCCATATATTGGCTAGGAGTAAGAAAACTCTGGGGAGCAGGAGAAATGGCATCACGGCTAAGAGGGGGGGCAATGTTAAAAATGGTACTTTCGCTCGGACAGCACTGCTGAGTTGGGTCGCAAAGTGCATCCGGCTCCCACCATTCACTAACGGGAGCAACACTTGAATTTTGAATAGGTTTGACTCTTAAATCGGTCATAATAAAAAAACCACGCCTGTTAACTCGTGGTTTCTAGCACGCTCGGCAACAGGCAATCCGAACGTTTGGTTTCTCATCTACTTATACTATCGGGTTAAGGAGTAAAAAACTTGCATGGGGAGTGAACCTGTTAAGGTGTTGGCCTGTTGACCTGTTTACCTGTTAACCTGTTGGCCGGTTGAGGAGACACGATGAGGAAGCGGGTTAATAACCAAGATACAATAACCAAATAATAACCAATAACCAAACCCTCACCCCTAACCGTATGAAGACTATCACCCTCTCCCCCTGGGAGAGGGTGCAGGTGTTTGGATGGTCTAGGGTGAGGGTATTTGGAAATTGCCTGCCTGTTTTTTAAAAGATGGAGTCCGGCACTAAGCGGGTGCCGGGGGATTTACACTCAATAACAGGCCCATCCGGGATGTTTATTTTTTCTTTTTACATTCCCCGTTCATCCAAGTTCCTCCCCCCATAAAACAGTTTATTTGATCTACAACTTGGTTTGGGTCTTGTGGTGGTGGGGAGGAGGTTTGGGTTCGAGTATTTCCTGAGCTTGTAGTTCTTCTCCTGCGGCCTTGAGACGAAGCAGTTGTTTGTGCGTTTTGGTTACTACCAGAGCCATTAAGTTGGGACTGAAAAGTCAAATATCCGTCTTTGCTACCAATACTACCATCAATTGCTCTTCTGTACTGGGCAGGATTCCTCGGCCTATTTGCAGAATTTTGGCTAGTACTATATGCAATGTAAGTAACTGAGGGCGAATCATAATTAGGTATAAACCTGACCAGTTCTTTACCTAGTTTTTTGCTATCATTAGCATTCCCCCAGACGTTGGAATTAATAGTCCCATCGACAATATCTACCATTCTACCAAAAATATTACGCATTAGTTCGAGATATTCAGGTGCCGATTGATAATCTCCATCATCTCTCTTGCACTTCTCCCAGGCGGTCCTCAACTCGTACATCACCTCTCTAAGGAGATCTTTCGCTTTGATACTAACATTCTGACCATTGACGGCAAAGGTAATTTTAGCCTCGGGGTTGGTTTGGCTCTTAGCCAGCCCATAGAGCAGCATAGCTTTAACATAATGAGCATAAGCCCGGTTGTAAGCATTAGTGCCATTGCTGGCGATTATTCGATCAAGCTCTGCGACGGAGGCCAGCACGCTTTCTTGGGTTGCCCCAGCTGCTAAGCTAATTCGATCGAAAGGTGCTGCATGTGGGTCAAGTTTAATTAATGTGTACTGCCTTTCCCAAACTTTAGGATCAACAAGAACTGCAAGTTTTACTTGACTTAAAAGAGCACTATTAGGCATCGCCTGATAGCCGCCTTCTAGAGTACGTGGAATATTTATGCCAAGAGAAGAAAATATCCCCAGCACGGCCTGAGCTTCCTGACCAGTAAAGGAATAATTTGAAGGTATTTCTTCCAGAATTTCTACGGCACGCCCCCTAATTTCTTGATTTGGATTTCTTAAACACTCTGCCGCAACCCGAGCATAGTTTATTTCTTTGTTGGGCAATTTCCCGGCAACCTCAAGAGCTAAGTCATAATAAGCACCAACGTTTTCTAAGCATATGTTTAAAATATTACTTAAAACCTCATCTCTGCGTTCAGTTAACCTTTGGGCAACATCGAAAGATGCTCTAAGGTACTCAGAACTTCCTGATTCCTTTGCCTTCTTTGCATATCCCATAGCAAATAAATACATGAGTCCATTATGGTTTTCCAAATTCAAAAGTTCGGGCATATTGCCCCTTTCTTGAACTCTAGCCTGGATAAGTTCCAAAGCGCGCTTAGCCGTAGCCAATTTACCAGCTTCAATCAACTGCTTGAGGTAGTCAACCGCTACTGAAACGCGGTCCATTCTATAATCCCACAGAAATATTTTTTTGAATCGAGGATCCTCAGTAATTGATTGATCATTAACTTGCTCTTCAATTCCCATCCCACCCCTCAACCATCCCAATATACTGGCTTTAGTAATAGAATTGCTATCGATCTTTCCTTCAATTCGGGCTTTATCTATTACATTAATAATACATCGCACCACGAAATCAACCGTTAGGTTTTGGTAATCAGTAATTAAAGCTACCACTTGATCGATAATCTCTTGACGGTAATTAAGAGATACCAAAGCATTCTTTAATGAATTTTCACTCTTAATGTCAGAAAAATTTAACCCACCAACAGCTTCTTGAATACTTTGCTTTGCCTCAAGAAGAGCATCTAAGTTAGCGTTTTGAAAAGTGGTAGCAGGATCAAGGTAAATTTTAGCGGCCTCTTCGGAAGAGATCCCTTTCCACTGAGCATATTTATTAATGACCGAAAGAGCTTTTTCTAAATCTTCTTTAGAAATCTCGCCGTCACTTCCTTGCCTCACAACCCCAGCATTAGCAAGCAAGTTAAATAATTCCTCATCAATGACTCTTGCATCGATTAAAGCTTGCAGCTCGCTTCGAGTAATTTTCCCATCTTTATCCTTGTCAAGATCTTCCCAGTTTAACTTTCCATCCTCGCCAGCAAATCGCTTAAAATCATTCGGGTTTTTTTGCTCAAAACGATCGCCCATCATGCGAATGAACTCTTCAAGGGTAATAATCTGCTCCGAAACCGTAACAGGAGATGGAGAAACCGTGGAAGGAGTTCCTTGTGGAGAAGTATCTTCTACCCTCCTATCTGAACCACCTAAAGGACGCAAAGTAACCCCAAATCTAGATCCTCCAATAACATCGGGCCAATCAATAGGCATTTTTTTCTCCTCCTTCTAAAAACTAAAAAACCACGCCTGTTAACTCGTGGTTTGTAAAACACTCGGCAACAGGCAATCCGAACGTTTGGTTTTTCATCTACCTATACTATCGAATCGAGGGGCAAAAAACTTGCATGGGGCCTGCTTCTTAAAAGATGGAGTCCGGCACCAGGCGGGTGCCGGGGGGGACTTCGGAGAAAGAACGAACCACACAACGATTAGCTAAAACCGAGTTCTCTAAAACCTTAGCTCCCTCCCCAACATGACAAAAATTGCCCAAAACCGAGCCCATCACCTGAGCTTGAGAACAAACCACAACATCTGCCCACAAAACCGAGCCGGTAACAATCGCTTCCTCTTCCAGCACACACCGATTCCCAATCACTGCATCCTTAAGGTAAACATTTTTGCCAATAGTACAACGATCCCCAATAATTACTGAACCCTCAAATCGGGCAGAAGGATCAATTTTCACTTCTTTCCCCAACCAAGTAGAAGAGGCAACTTTTTTTCCTGGAATATGGATTTGAACTAAACCTTTCATAGCATCGTAGCTGGCCTGAATATACTTATCTAACCCCCCAACATCGCTCCAGTACTCTACCATGGGATAACCGTAAATAGCGGCTTTTTTCTCAACCAAAAGGGGAAACAATTGTTTCCCAAAATCGTAAAAGCCATCAGGAATGAGATCAAGAATTTCTGGTTCAAAAACATAAATACCCGCGTTTGCCAGATCACTTAAAGCCGCTTCGGGCGCGGGCTTCTCCTGAAAGCCAACAATTCTTCCACTATCGTCCTGCACCACCACCCCAAATTCTTTTACGTCGGAAACCTTAGCTAAGGCCAGGGTAGCGAGGGCTTTTTTTTCTTTATGGTAAGCAAGCAATTTGGCTAAGTTAATATCGGTTAAAGCATCGGAAGAAAGCACCAAAAAAGTTTCCTTCACTTCTTTAATTTCCTTAGCCATGCACTTTACGCCCCCCGCCGTTCCCAGAAGTTCCTCTTCAAAAGAATAAGACAAGTTAATTCCCAAGGCATGCCCATCGCCAAAATAATTTTCAATTTGTTCCGGGTAATAATGCAAGTTAGCCATTATTTCCGTGAAGCCATATTTTTTTAGAAGTTCTAAGTTATGCTGCATAGTAGGGAGATTAACAATGGGGGTCATAGGTTTGGGAACCGCCAGCGTCAGCGGCTCAAGTCGAGTCCCATAACCGGCTGATAAAATAAAGGCCTTCAAGGCAGTCAAAAATTAAGCTTTTTTATGCTGAGGAGATAATTTAGCCCTAGAACCTAAGTAATCGAGTAACGCTACTAAACCGGCAAAGAGGGCAACTACCAGTCCCGCCAAAGGAATTATCCACAAAGGATCCATTCAGCTTACCTCCCTATATCCTCTTAGAATAATTAAAGAAAAAACATAAATGATCATGGCCGTATATACTCAGCTACCTTCATTAAACTTTTTGCAAATTCTTCTCTTTGCTTGTTATTTAGCTGAAACATCACCTTACCCTATCACGAAAAAGTAAACCTGTCAAGCTGACGGATACGGCGCTTGTGCCTTTCTTCTTCGGAAAAAGGAGTGGTCAGCCACACTTCCAAAATACGAAGCGCCTTCTTAGGAGAAAGCCGTCTTCCCGCCAAACACAAAACATTAGCATCTCCATGCTCTCGGCTTTGTCGGGCGGTGTAAAGGTCTTTAACATTTACGGCTCTGATGCCTTTAATGCGGTTGGCCGCCACTGCCATCCCTACCCCTGAGCCGCAAAGAAGAATTCCCCGATCAAACTTTCCTTTACTTACCGCTCTGGCCACGGGGAAGGCAATCTTAGGATAGTCACAGGACTCTTTGGCAAAAGTACCAAAGTCCTTAAAAAAAACCTTTTTCCTTTTCAGGAACTTAACTACTTCCTGTTTTAACTCAAACCCTGCATGATCGGAGCCAATGGCAATTTTCAAGGGAGTAAAAATATATTAAGCTCTTTTGTGCTGTAAAACTTGCTGCTTCTTTTGAGCCTCTTGCCAATCTTGGATGAGAGCCATAACTGCGACAATTAATCCAAAAAGAAATATAATACCCAAAGTCACTAAAATAGCTTGCTCTGGCGTTGCATACATAAGCTTAGCCCTCCTCTTCACGCCTTTCATCAACAGGAGTAACAAGAACTCCTGCGATAATAATTCCCAGCGCAAAAATTACCGAACCAATAATAAAAGTTAAATCCAAGGATACCCTAGGATCCAATTTAGCCGCCACTAAATACCCAATAACTAAAACAGAGGTTACAAATTCAAACACTTTTGCCAAACTTCCTGCAATATATCTTCTTCTTTCCTTAGCTATCCTCATTGATATTATCTTACCAAAGGAACTTTTTAAAATCAAGCCACCAGCTGACGAGTAGTCATTTCCCTTTAGCTCAAACCCTGCATGATCGAAGCCAATGGCAATTTTCATCTTACTGCCTCCTTCATTTCCTCAACTGCCCTTTTCATTCCCACAAAAACTGCGCGAGCCACAATAGAAAAGCCAATATTTAACTCTTCAACTTGAGGAATTTTTACTATCTCCTTAACATTGTGATAATCCAATCCATGCCCGGCATTAACGCGCAACCCTAAGGATTGAGCATACTCAGCTGCTTTTATTATCTTCTTAAGTTCTTCTCTAATTGCCTTTGTCTTCCCCTTAACATACGAAGCTTGAGCGTAACGACCGGTATGAAGCTCAATAAAATCCGCTTCCGCTTCTGCCGAGGCCTCTACTTGTTCAATCTCAGGATCAATAAATAAACTAACGATAATCCCGACACTTTTTAATTTATTAATGAATTCCTTTATTTTTGATTTTTGACTTTTGATTTTTGATTTTACATCCAGTCCTCCTTCAGTGGTAATCTCTTGTCTTCGCTCGGGCACGATGGTTACCATGTCGGGTTTAACTTTAAGTGCAAACTTTACCATCTCTTCGGTGAGGGCCATTTCGAGGTCCAAACGAGTTTTTAATTTTCGCAGGCGAAAAACATCGTGGTCTTGAATGTGGCGCCGATCTTCTCGCAGGTGGCAAACAATCCCATCTGCCCCACCCTTCAAGGCCTCCACCGCCGCTTCCACCGGGTCAGGGAAGGCTTCCCTTCGTGCCTGCCTTAGGGTAGCAATGTGATCAACATTTACACCTAGTTTCATTTACAACAAATGAAGCCCTTCTATTCTAGAGTAATGTTTTCGGTTCATCGTCAGCAAGGGGAGTCCATAATACAAACATGAAGCAGCAATAAAAATGTCCGGAAGGCCAATCTCAAGGTGTCTTGAGCGAAGCTCTGCATGAAGTTCTCCGGCAATTTTTGCTACCTCTAGAGAAAAAGGAACTACTTCTAAATTTTGAATAAAACCTTCAATGCCCTGAGTGGTTTTCATTAGTTTGGAACCTAAAACTAGTTCGTAAGCAGTAACCGCCGAAATAACACATCGATATTTTTGAACAGCAGATAGAAAATGGTTGACTCCAGGGGCACGATTGCGCAAAAAATCAACACAAACATCAGTATCTATGCAAATCTTAGTTATCATCTAGGCGGCTTCCAAGATTTCCAAGCTTTTGCAATCTCTGCAAAAACCTTTTCCACCTCTTTATTTTCCCAAATCCCCCGAAATTTCTCTATTCCTTTATCCTCGGGTTTAACCAAAGTTATAACTTTTCCACTAACCCCACGCACGATCAGCTTTTCCCCCTCCCTTAAAACTACCTTTTCTTTTTCAGGAATAAGCAATTTTATTTTTTTCATTCTTACCTCCTATTATAATATATCTCAAATAAGAGATTCAAGCTTATACCTCCTTATGCACCAAGCACACGGCATAGGCCTTAATGCCTTTTTTGGTTCCCGTAAATCCCAGTTTTTCCTCAGTTTTGGCCTTGATATTCACAAGATCTTCTGGAATATCTAAAACTTTAGCAATCTTTCTTTTCATTTCCTCCACATAAGGAGCAAATTTTGGTTCTTCGGCCACAATAGTGGCATCAATATTGTTTAGTGCAAAACCTCGGTGCCGCAGAAGCTCTTTGGTAAATTCTAAAAGTTTTAAGCTTGAGATTCCACAGTATTCTTTCTTTCCCGGAGGAAAGTGTTTCCCAATATCTCCCTCCCCCAGTGCTCCAACAATGGCATCAATAATGGCATGAATCAAAACATCCCCATCTGACCAGCCCAAGAGGCCCTTTTGGTAAGGAACCTCTACCCCTCCCACGATTAACTTTCGGCCTTTTACTAGTTTATGAACGTCGTAACCAATTCCGATCCTCACTTTTTAACCTCCTAATATCCTTTCAAAAAGTATAGCACAAGCGAAACATATTCCCAAACCACCCGGCCGGTGTCTTCGTGCCTTACCCACCACCGATTAGGGTTAAATTCGCTTTTCTCTGCAGGTTTGACTAGTACCCTAATCCCATTCTTAGCAAAGACCTTTTTAAAAACTCTGGCTGCGCGCCGAGTATGGTAAGGAGAAGTAACTAAAAGCACCGATTTAAACTTATGTTTCAGAACCATAGGCAAGCAAAAACGAGCATCTTCTATGGTAGACCTTGACTGGTCTTGCAAAAGGATAGCCCTTTCCGGAATCCCACTAGCTAGGGCTTGCTTTTTCATCCACCGGGCGTAAGTCAATTTCCAAGCCAAAGGTCCGCCTGACATTAAAAGGTAGTTCGCCCAACCTTGTTTATATAACTTTACCCCTTCCTCCACCCTTTCCCCACTACTATCTCCTCCTAAAACCAAAATGAGATCAACCTTCTGAAGCGGGTCTTGCACCACCAAAAAATCCGCCATTTTCTGCAGGAAAAAGGGATGAAGCAGATAAAGCCCAAAAAGGATCAAGAGAAAAATAAGAAATTTTTTTAGAACCCTCACCCTAGACCCTCCATACTCTTGCACTATTATATGGTTCTCAAGTTAAAGAAGATCTAATGCGAACCTTTGTCACGAGTCATTAGAATCACACTCTCAAAAGCGCCCGCAGGAGAAATTTGGGATTTTTAATCATACCCATAAGCAAAGCTCCAATGGTAGGATAAGTGCGAGGATTGGAAATTAGCCCCCACATAATCGAAGAGTGATTTTCAAAGTCGCCAATTCTTTCAATCAAACTAGCATTATCTTTTACATAATCAAAGATTTTCTGCAAAACATCGGTAGTCATATTTTCTAGAACATAACGAATAAGCAAACAAACCTTGATTTCTTGCTCAAATTCTTCCTTCCACTTTTGAACGTAAAGTCCTAAATTTCCCTCCTTAAGGGCATCCGCTAGCAGCTCAGCCGACTTCATACCGTAATAGATTCCTCCCGAAGTAATGGGCTTAACCTGACAAGCAGCGTCCCCCACCAAGGCTGCATTTCCCAAGACCAACTCGCAACTACCAATGGGAATAGCTCCGGCATTCTTTTCTACAATCTCTCCTTGCCATTCATTTTTAGCCATAAAATTATTCAGCTCCTGATAGGGGTTATTGGAGATGGTCCCGATTCTAACTACTCCATTTCCTTCAGGAATCAACCAATTAAAAAGAGAAAAAGGTTTTAAGTAGCTAACAACCACTTGGTTCTGGACCGGAGAAGACATTTTTACTCGATATTGATAGCCACGATAAAGACGCATGTCGGAGGCAAAACCCAGCGCCTTTCGTACTTTAGAATTTGGTCCATCCGCACCAATCACTACTTCGGCAAAATATTCGCCGTTAGTAGTTTTTAAAAGATATCCATCTCGAATAACCTGGATATCTTGAAGTTCGGTATTAAATTCTATTTCTAATTTCTGACTCAGTTCTTTATCAAAAACTTCCCGATCAATAATATAAGCCACCCCGGAACGACGCAACTCAAAGGAAGTACCATTAAAATGAATTTTAGCTCCATCAATAGTATTAAGAATCGATTTTTTAGAAAGGGGCAAACGCAACTCTTCAAATAAACCTCGCCCCACAATCCCCGCACACTGTACCGGCTTTCCCACCTCAGCATGCTCTTCTAACAAAAGAGGATTGAAACCATAATGTTTTAAAAGCTGAGCCAAGTAACAACCAACCGGACCCGCCCCAACAATAATAACTTTTGAAGGCTTTTTCATAGGCAGCTTTTTAAATTTTAACATATTTTCCCAAAAAGTTCTATGGCAACTCAGCTGGTAACTCACCCTGAGACAGCTCCAAGGCCTGGGCTCCCTCTCTTAAAAAGAGAGGGATATCAAGGTGTTGGAATATTGCGAGATCAGGGCTTGGAACCTCTTGGAAAATAACAAGCAATGAAGTAAAATAAGAATAAATGCGCAAACTTGTTTGGGTCATGATCATTATCTTTTGCTTCGTTCCCTGCCTTAAAGCTGAGGAAAACTTCACTTTTGACTCTGAAGGAAATCTTTATCAATTCTGGCTAGAACCTACCCTGGAAACAAAAGTTTTAAAACTTGCTAAGTCGATTAATCAAGGACTAAGTTTTTCCTCCCCTTTTATCTTATACACCTTCACCCAAGAAGTAAAATCCGTTAACTTAAAGCTAAAAAAAGACAAGGACCTCTTAATCTCTTATGTCGGATCACAAGAAATTAACTTATTAATAAAAAGAGAGCCATCTTTTGCTGAATTTAAACCGCAAACACTTTTTCTTACGGCAGAAGCTGTCTCCGCAGATTTTGATGAATATGGGAAAATTTACCTGGCTTTTCTCTCTAAAAATCCCCAAAGCAAACTTAACCAAATAAAATATCTAACCATTAGCCATTTTCCCTCCCTAGAAGCCGAAGAAGAAGTAAAAACTCTTTTTGAGAGTTATGAGGAGATAACCGGACTCAATCTTTTCCTAACTTCCTGGGGACCAGCTATCGCCTGGCAGAAACCTTCCCTAGATTACAAAGAAAGTTATTTGATGCTTTCTTTAGATCAAGGCGAGCATTTTAGTCAACCTTTCCTCCTTAAAGAAGAATTTTACCCGCTGTTTTTCCTGGCAGGAAAATGGCACAAAATGACTCGTAATGGTCAAAGAATCGCCTTCGAACCAATCATTTTTCCCACTCCAAGCGCACCTAAATTAGTTTACCCCACCGAAGAAAGTGTTACTAAAAACAGTAGTATGGAAATTATTTATTATTCTTTTTCTACAGAACCAGTTATTGGCCGGATTGAAATTTCAACTGATGAAAATTTCCTCCCCCAAAAAACCTGGATTTTTGAAAAATTTAGTTTGCCCGGCACAAATGAAGTGCACTATCCTTTACCTTTTCCCTTGCCAGAAGGAACTTACTTTCTAAGACTTTCATGCTTTAATGGTTTAAGCCAAAGTAATTTTTCTAATAAAATTATATTTAAAACTGATTATACTCCACCCCAATTAGTTATTATTTCTCCCACAACCGAAACCTGGGCAAAGCACGAAGTTAAGGTAGTGGGCAAAGTTAATGAAAAAGCGGTTGTTACTTTAAACGGCACCTGCCTAACCCCAGAGGCAGATGGTACTTTTAACAGTTCTTTGACCTTAAGCCCCGGAGAAAACCGGCTGTTTCTCTGTGCCACGGATGAAGCGGGAAATCAAACTACCTTATCTAAAAAGTTAACTTATTTAGCCCTTGCCCCTGAAATAAATATTTTAAAACCGTCAACCAAGGATTGGCTTAAACCTGGTTCTACTCTTATTTTTGAAGCTGAAGTTACCGATCCACAAAATGATCTTGAGGACGAAACGGAGGCAAAATTAGACTTTTTTAAAAGCGAATTAGATTATTCCCTGGTTTATGAAAAGGCATCCCAAAAACTTACTGGTTTTATCACCCTTCCTAAAGATTTAGAAGATGGAAAATATCCGGCTAAGGTGGTACTTACCGACCAAGCCGGCCACACGGGAGAAGCCCAATTTGAAATCAGAATTGATCACGAGCCACCAAAGATTGAAAAAGCATTTTGTTTTACCAATTCTCCTTTCCGATTTACTTTGCCTTTAGCTGACAAAGGAGCGGGGCTTGATCCTTCAGGAACTTTAGTGAAAACCTCTGGAACTTCAATTGAAGTTTTTGCTAGTGGAGAAAGTTTAGTGGCAAAAATCCCTACTCCTCTGCTTGAGGGCTCTTATGAAGTTAAAGTTCTTCCTCGCGACTTAGTAGGCAATGCCGGGGAGTTATCCACTTTTTTTCTGCAGGTAGATTTTACCGCTCCTAAGTTAATTCTTTTTTCCACCCCCGAAGGAGAAATCAAAAGCTCCAAGTTAATCATTGAAGGAAAGGCCGAAGATGAATTTCTGGCTTCGGTAAAGGTTTATGACCGTCAGAAACTTGTGGCAAACTGTGCTCTCAACCAAGGCTTGTTCCGGACTGAAATTCTTCTTACCTTTGGAAATCACGAAATTAAAGTAGTGGCCGAAGATCAGGCTGGAAACCAAGCGGTCCAAAGTTTTAATGTTTTTACTCAATATTCTACCACGAGTTTGCTTTCCAGCTGCCAAAGCGGACCTAACCCCTTTTCCCCTGGGCAAACTACGTATTTTACTTTTGATTTAGCTTCTCCAGCCAACCTAAAGCTTTACATTTTTGACCTTCTTGGAACCCTGATTTGGCAAAGAGAATTTAAAAACCTAGCAAGTGGATACCACAACGAAATCAGCTGGGATGGGCGTGATTATTTTGGCAATCTTGTGAAAACTGGGGTTTACTTTTATCTTCTTCAAGCAACTTCCTCAGATAAGGTTGAGCTGCGACGAGGTAAAATTATCGTGCTTCAGTAAGCCCCCCGGCCAAGGAGCACCACGGGAATAGTACGCATAAGAATTTTAAAATCTAACCAAAGTGACCAATTCTCAATGTAATAAAGGTCCAGCCGTACCATGTCTTCAAAGGGCAAAAGCGAACGACCTGAAATCTGCCAGGGACCAGTAATTCCGGGCCTTACCCGCAAGCGCTTTCTCTGCCAAGGGTTATATTTTTCCACCTCACGCGGCAAAGGTGGACGAGGTCCCACCAAACTCATCTCCCCCCGAAAAACATTAATTAGCTGGGGCAGCTCGTCAATACTATAGCGCCTGAGAAACCGTCCTAGGGGAGTGATGCGGGGGTCTTCTTTCATCTTAAAGAGATGACCTTCTACCTCTGAAAAAGGCTCCAATCGAGGGAATATTTTTTCTGCATCTTTAATCATGGAACGGAACTTAAACATTTTAAAGATTTTTCCATCTAACCCTACTCTTTCCTGCACAAAAAAAACTGGTCCGGGAGAAGTTAGCTTTATCAATATGGCCACCAGCCCAAAAAGGGGTAAAAGGATAATCAAAGCTATGGTCGAAACAATCAAATCCAAGCTTCTCTTTAAAAGGGCGTTAAATCCTTTAAGACGAATTTCAGAAATCGTGAGAAGAGGAACTCCCGCTAGTTCATCAGCATCAACTCTGGTGGCAATTAGTTCTAAAATCCCAGGAACGAGTTTAAATTCTACCCCTAATCTCTCGCACTCGGTTATCACATCAAGAATCTTTTCCGTGGGAAGGGAAGGATCGGCTATAATAATTTCTTCTACCCCAAGCTGCTTAACAAAATCTTTTGTCTTAGAGAGATCACCCAGCACGGGAACTCCGCGATAGGCCTTGCCTAAATGTAAAGGATTGTTATCTAAAAAGCCAACTGGAATATACCCTAGTCCTTTGTCTTCTACCATTTTAGCAACCAAAGTTTGACCAATTTCTCCCGCGCCCAAAATTAACGTCTCTTTCAATCCCATTCCAAATTGGTGAAAAGCACGATTAACACTGAAAATCACCACCCGGAAAGCCCCAAGAAGGAAAAATGATATCCACCAAGCGTTAGCAATTACCAAGCGGGAGAACCAAAGTTCACGATAGAGAAATAGCAAACCAAGCAAAACAAGGCTAGAAAAAGTTACCCCCACAAACAATAGCGCAACTTCATCAATCAAAGCGGTAAATTTTTTTTCTTCGTAAAGTCCTACCAGTTTGAAAATTGCCAACCACACTAAAGTAACAAAAATTAAAATTCTCAAATACTGCTCAAAGACCGGCAAGGTTGGGGGGGTGATAAAAAGCAAAACCTTAAAGCGAAGATAATAAGCCAAAAGAAAAGAAAGATTAATAAGAGCTGCATCCCCTAAAATTTTAATTATCATTTTAGTTGCTCAAGCGCTTTAAAAATATCCGTATTATCAGGAAACTCCTGCAAACCATCTTCTAGCAGTGCTTTTGCCTCCTTAACCCTTCCTAACTTGCGAGAAAGCCCGATTAATTCTTGCATAACCGGAACCAATGTGGGGTTTACCTCATATGCCTTTCGGTAATAGTTCCAGGCCTCATCTAAGTTTCCCTTTCTTTCCCAAAGTTGCCCTTTTAACTCATAAACTTCAGCATAATAGGGATCAATTTTTAGGGCCTTTTCCGCATAGTTAAAGGACTCTTGCCAAGCGTCTTTTTGTCCTCGGTCATAAAACGAAATGTAGACCCGACCAAGCATGTAAAAATTATCTGCATTAAAAGGATCAACCAGTGTGCCGTAATTCAAATATTTAATGGCTTCTGCCACATTTCCCAAATTGAGATAAGTGATACCTAAGTGAGAGATAGTTGTTCCTTCAAACGGGTAAATGGCCAAAGATTTTTTCAATTCTTCTGCCGCCTGAGAAAACTGACGCATTTCTAAATTGGATTTCCCAGACTTGTAGTAAATATCTGCCCTAAAAGAAATGAAAGAGATATAAACTAAAAACGCGGCGATTAAAGCTATCCCGGCCGCTGCTAACCAAGGGATTTCTTCGAAAGAAATCACCCCCGACTTATCTTCCCTTTCTTCCTTATCTATCCTTGGCCCTAAATTCATAATCATCGCCCACATAACCCAAAAAAGAGAAGTAATAGCCACCACCCCAAAACTGAATTGATTTTGAATGATATAAGCTAAAATGGCAGAAAGAATTCCTGCCAACATTAAACGATTTTCACCTTCAAGTTTTGACCACCCCACCTTAAAAATCAAAAACATAATCCAAAGGTAAAGGAAAAAGGCAATAAGCCCCTTAGTAACCGGAACGTCAAAGGTTTCGTTATGACAGCGATCTTGTTTGACATGAAATGCTTCTTTAAAGCGAAAAAGTTCGGTTTCGTAGCGAGGAAAAACCATTTTTAGCACTTCAGGACCCACCCCAAACCAAGGATAATCCGCAATAATTTTAAAAGCACTCTTCCAAGTTTCACCCCGTGAACCTGCAGCTCCCTTTAATTCCAAACGGGCCTTAGCTTCTTCCGCTGTTTGCTCTTCTTTGGTGGTAATTTCTGAAGCAAAACGAGCAAAGGGAGAAAACTCCGGACGAGCCATAGTAACCGCAGAGATAAGAATAATCAAGGCCCCTAGCGCCAGCAATTTTTTCCAATTTTCAAAAAGAAGTCGACGTCCTGCCGCTAAGGCAAATAACACTGCTCCCGTGAAAAAGCCAAGATATCCACCACGACTTTGGGTATAAAGCAAACAAATGTAGGTCAAAAGTAAACTGCCCCCCACCAATAGCTCAGATAATAAAGGAGAAATATTATCATAGTGATAAGCAAAGTAAAGGACCAAAGCAGTAATTAAAGCAAAACCTGCATACCACACGATTACATCCTGAGCATCTAAAGAATAAATCATGATAACAAAGAGAGCTTGAGCTGCCAAAAAAGCCCCTAACGCCGGCAAAGAATCAAGCCAGTTTGCCTTCGAAGAAACTCTTTTCTCCAAAAACAAAACCAGCCCCAAGAAAAAGGCCATTATAACGTAAGCCGCTAAAAAATTAGGTTGGCCAATAGTGCCTATTACCCTCTGCCAAGTGACCACTCCACCCCACATGTAAGGATCCAACTCATGTCTTTGAATTACCCCATAAATAGACATTAAAACTGCAGCGCAAAGCACACAAAGAATAATTCTCTTCAGCTGTTTTTCCGAACGAAAATAGTTAAGGGCTATAAAGAACAAAAGGCCAAAAAGATACCAGGTGGTAAGCCCCTCAAACCTTCCGTAAAAACCCACAAAACTAGTATAAGGATGAACGGAAGTTATGGTAGCTATGGTAGTAGCAAAGAGAAAAGCCATAACCGGCCAATCAAGCGGGCTGCGAATAAACTGATGCTTTCTCAAAATTATTTTTAGTGACCAAAAAGAAAGAATAATAATTACCAGGGCTCGCAGCCAAGCCACCTTGGTCCCGGAAAAAACAATTCCCAGGCGACGATCAAAAATAGTAGGGATAAGGAAAATAATAATCAAAAAAATCAACTCCATTAACCAGTCTAAGTTTATTTCTCCCCAAAAGAAGCTATAATTTGCAGAACTTTTCTTTATACTTTTCATTTACAAACTCCTCAATTTTCTTCTTAAAAACCCTTTTGTCATACTTTAAAGCATGTTCTCGAATTTTATTTTTGTCAAAAACCATAAACTGAAAACGCTTCACGGCATCGGCCAAGGCCTCGGGTGTTTGGGGATAGAAAAAAACTCCCGTTTCTTCTTCAATTACCGTCTCTTTAGCTCCCCCCGCACGATAGGCAATCACCGGTCTTCCGCAAGCCATGGCTTCCAAAGGAACGATGCCAAAATCTTCCTCTCCGGGAAAAATTAAAGCCCGGCATTCGGCTAAATAGCGAAGTAACTCCAAATCCGATACTTTCCCCAGAAATTCTATATTTTCTCTTGCCTTCTTTTTTAAATTATTAAAAGCTGGCCCTACCCCAATAATTTTTAATGGTAATTCCAATCGGTTAAAAACTTCCACTACCAAATCAATCCGCTTATAAGCGTTTAGACGCGAGACCACCAAAAAATAGTCTCGATCTATCGCTGAAGGCCTAAAAAAATCGCCATCGACTGGCGGATTAATTATAACAGATTCCCGCCCATAAATCTTCTTTATTCGCCCCGCCACCACTAAAGAATTAGCAATAAAGAAATCAACCCCTTGAGTATTTTGAAGATCCCACTTTTTAAGAGGCCCAAGAAAATAAGGTAAAAGTGCCTTCACCCAAGAAGGAATGGCTTCTTGCTTGAGGTAATCTTCAAAGCGCCAGAGAAAACGCGCTGGGGTGTGACAGTAACAAATATGAAGTTGTTCAGGTTTTTTTCTGATGCCCTTGGCATAAGCAGAACTAGAAGATAAAATAACTTCATATTCAGCGAGATCAAAACTTTGAAAAGCCCAAGGATAAATTAGAAAATAATACCGATAAGCCGCCGATACCCAGGGCAAATACTGCATAAAAGAAAATCTAATATCATAATCCTCAAAATTCTTTGGCAGTCGTTTGGAATCATAGATAGAAGTGTAAATAGGTGCATCTGGATAAATTTCGTGCAAGGCCATCACCACCCTCTCCGCCCCACCAAATTGATTAAGGTAATCATGAACCAGAGCGATTTTCATGTTAGCAATAACACCAAGAAAAAGTATTCTTCCAATTTAGAAACTTTGGAATGATAAGTTCAGCAATTCGAAAATTCGGTAATTATCGAATTTCCGAATTGCTCTTTTATTGTATTTTCAGCCCCACGAACTCTACAAAGTCCTCAAGTTCAGAAAGAACCCTTAAGAGCCTCACACTCTTGATCCAGTAAGTTGCTCCACCCTTTTTCCTTTGAAAGGAAACCAAATCCAGATTTCTTAAGCTTCTTAAGTGATCGGAAATAGTACTTCTGCTCCTTTTCAAGACACGAGCTAACCGAGAAGGAGAGGCAAACTTCTCTTTTGCCAAAACCTTAAGAATCGCATAAGTTTTTGGGTTCCCTAACACCCGACACAAACGAGAAGCTCGATATTCTCTTTCAGACATTTCTAACCACTTAACAAAGCCCTTTTCCATCTTATGATGCCAAGTACCCTTTCTCAATTAGATAAGCCCTTAAGGCCTCCCTCCAATCCCTTAAGTCATCCAACCCCAAACTTGCTAGCCGAGCATTGCTTAGAACCGAATATTTCGGCCGTTTTGCCTTAGTTTTGAACTCGGCTGAAGCAACCGGCAAAATTTTAATTTCCTTCTTTCTAAGCAATTCAAAAATTTTAACCGTAAAATCATACCAAGAACATTCTCCGTGATTTACAATATGGTACAACCCATAATGGGAGGTCTGAACTAGCTCATAAATTTTTCTGGCTAAATCTAAAGTGTAAGTAGGGGCCAAAACTTCATCAGTTACCACCCTTAATTCCTTTTGTGTTTCAGCACGTTTAATCATATTTTCCACAAAGTTTCCTCCACCCTTTCCTAAACACCCCGCCGCCCCATAAAGTCCCGAAGAGCGAACAATAAAATACTTGGTCAAATAGCGCCTAACAACCTGTTCCCCAGCCAATTTGGAAATAGCATAGACAGACTGAGGATTAGGAAAATCTGTTTCCACGTAGGGACTTTTCTTTTCTCCATCAAACACGTAATCGGTAGAAATGTGAACCAAAGCGGCATTGATGCGAAGACAAGCTTCGGTTAGATACTTTACTCCTACGGTATTAACCAAAAAGGCCTCCAGCACTTGGTCTTCACAATCATCAACTCGATGAAAAGCCGCAGTGTTAATAACAACGTCCGGAGAATATTTTTCTAAGACCTGAGAAACCTCCCCTCGTTTGGTAATATCTAAATCTTTTATAGTTAAAGGAATTAACTTTTCTTTGGGAATTACTTTAGCAAGATCTGTTCCTAGTTGCCCGTCAGCCCCTATCAAAAGAATTTTCATCTCATTTCCCTTTCACTCTCAAAAATCTTCTTTTCCCCACCTTTAAGATATGCTCATCTTTCAAATCAATAATCTGCTTCTCGTCCACCATCAGTTTTTCATCCACCAAAACCGCTTTCTGCTGGATTAAGCGACGTGCTTCCGACTTAGAAGGAGCTAGCCGACTTACAAATAACAAATCAACTAAGCTAATTTCTTTTTGGGGCAAGGTAATTAGCTCAATTTCCTGAGGAAGTTTCCCTTCTTTAAAGATGGCCTCAAATTCCTCTTCCGCAGCTAAAGCCTCTTTTTCTCCGTAAAAGCGGCTGACCAAAATCCTTGCCAATTTTTTCTTGGCCTCCTTGGGGTGCATATTTCGTACTTCTTCTAAAGATACATCCGTCAAAAGCTCAAAGTAACGCATCATCAAATCATCCGATATGGACATTATTTTCCCATAAATTTCGGAAGGGGGCTCGGTAATCCCGATGTAATTGCCCAGCGACTTACTCATTTTCTGTACCCCATCAGTTCCCTCTAGAAGCGGAAGGGTCATAATAACTTGGGGAGCTTCGCGAAACTCTCTTTGCAACTCTCTTCCCACCAGCATATTAAATTTTTGATCTGTTCCTCCCACCTCCACATCAGCTTTTACTTGCACCGAATCATACCCCTGGATTAAAGGATAAAGGAACTCGTGAATAGAAATGGGGCGCTCTTTTTCAAAGCGGTTCATAAAATCGTCTCTTTCTAACATTCTAGCCACCGTATACTTCGCCGCTAAGGCAATAACTCCTTCCAAGGTCATTTTTCTAAGCCAGTGGCTGTTATAAACTACCTCCGTCATTTTCCGATCAAGAACTTTGAATACTTGTTCTTGGTAGGTCCGAGCATTCTTTTCTACCTCCTCTTTTAAGAGGGGCTTTCTTGTTTCTGATTTGCCTGTGGGATCCCCAATCATAGCCGTGAAATCCCCAATGATAAAAATCACCTTATGTCCCAAATCCTGAAATTGTCTCAGTTTGTTAAGCACCACGGTGTGACCCAGGTGAAGGTCAGGGGCAGAAGGATCAGCTCCCCATTTAATCCGCAAGGGCTTTCCCCTTTTAAGCTTTTCTATAAACTCATCCTCTGGGATGAGCTCTACTACGCCTCGTTTTAAAATTTTGAGTTGCTCTTCGGCTGCTATCATTTTGCCCCCAATTCCTTCAAAACCTGCTTTATTGCCCCAACTGGCACATTATTTTTAACTACTACCTTCCCAAGCTTTTCTGGAAGGACAAATTGAATCTTTCCACCTCTTATCTTCTTATCCAAGGTCAAAGCATCAATAATTTTAGAAGAGGGAATTTTATCTAGTTCAGTCGGGAGGCCAATTTTATCTAATAGATTAATGATTCTTTCTGGCACTTCCCGACCACAGAGGTGCAGACGATAAGCTAATTTTGCAGCTGCTACCATTCCCACCGCCACTGCTTCCCCATGATGGTAAGCTCGATAATGAGTTAGCGACTCCAGGGCATGCCCAATAGTATGACCAAAATTTAGAATCATCCGCAAGCCAGTTTCTCTTTCGTCCTTTTCTACCACCCGTGCCTTAATTTTTACCGACTCAGTCACTATGGTTTGCCAAATTTTTAAAGCCGCTCGCGCAGTATCCGATTGTTCAAAAGCTTTGGTATTCAAGCAGTGAGCATTATCTTCTAAAAAGCGGAAGAAAGAAGCATCCGCAATTACTCCGTATTTAACTACTTCTGCCAAACCGGTCCGAAGCTCACGCGCCGGCAGCGTGGTTATGGTTTTCACATCGATAAAGACCAAACGGGGCTGGTGAAAAACGCCAATCAGGTTTTTACACTTGGGATGATTTACGGCCGTTTTTCCCCCAACGGCTGCGTCTACCTGAGCTAGTAAGGTGGTAGGCACTTGTACATAATTTATTCCGCGCATATAGGTTGCTGCTACAAAACCTGCTAAATCCCCAATCACTCCCCCACCTAAAGCAATAATCAGTGAGTCCCTGCGAGCTCCCCTCTCCAATAATTGATCATAAAGAAGGTTTGCCATTTTCAAATTTTTATAACGTTCTCCTCGAGGAACTTCCAATGTGATTACCTTACCTTTCAATCCTTGCCTGACTAGATTCCCATAAAGATCATCAACCAGAGGATCAGTAATAATAAAAAATTCGTGCCCCCAGGCCTCCTCTATGTGAGAACCCAAATTAGCTAAACAATCAACCTCTACTAAAACTTCGTAGCTACGTTCTTTTAAGTCGACCTTGATTTTAGCCATGTTAAAATCTCCTGTGCCACCACATCTATTGACTTGCCTGAAGTATCTACTTTAAGATCTGCCACCCTCTCATAAATGGGAGTGCGAAACTCTAAAATTTTTTTGATTTCAGCCAAAGGATCAGGAACATTTAAAAGGGGCCGGTGTGTTTCGTTTTTGACCCGTTCCCAAACCACTTCTGGAGGAGCCCAAAGTAAGATAAGAGGTCCCATAGCTTTTAATAAACTAACATTTTCCTCTCGCAAAACCATTCCTCCACCGGTTGATAAAACAAAATGGTCATAATCTTGCAAGGTTTCTAAAACCTCGGTTTCCAAGTTCCGAAAATATTCTTCTCCCTCGGTTTTAAAAATTTCAGCAATGGTTCGGCCCTCAGTTTTCTCAATTAACTCATCAGTATCGAGAAAACTCATCTTAAGTTCTTTAGCTAAAAGATGCCCCACCGCTGACTTCCCCACCCCCATAAAACCAATCAAAATAATATTCATAAGTTTCTATTTTCTGGTGCCCCCGGCGGGACTCGAACTCGCGACCAACGGTTTAGGAAACCGCTGCTCTATCCAACTGAGCTACGGGGGCCACATACCTCTTTCACAAATTCCCCAACTGCTTTTTTAATTATCTTCCTTAGGTTTGCCCGGGGCCTGGCAAAACTCGGCGGATTTTCATAAAGTCCCAAAAGATCATTGGTAACCAAAACTTGCCCATCAACCTTTTCCCCCGAGCCAATTCCAATAGTAGGAATTTTAAGTTTCTGCGTTATCCTGCCTGCTAATTTCTCTTCCACCAGTTCTAAAACCAAGGCAAAGCAACCAGCCTTTTCTAGTGCCTTCGCTTCGGAAACGAGAGAAAGGGCTGAACTTCGATCTTTTCCCTGCAGACGATAACCCAAAAGATTAACCGACTGAGGAGTAAAACCTACATGCCCCATTACTGGAATCCCAGCTCGAATGATTTCTTTTACTGCTGAGAGATACTTTGCTCCTTCAATCTTAACGGCATTAGCTCCAACTTTTATTAATTTGATCGCATTAGCAACTGCTTTTTCTTCGCTTTCTTGATATGATCCAAAAGGCATATCTGCCACTACCATTGCTCTTTTCACTGCTCTAGCCACCGCCGCAGTATGGATCAACATTTCCGTCATAGTCACCGGCAAAGTATCTCGATAACCTAAAGCCACATTTCCTAAAGAGTCTCCCACCAAAATAATATCAACCCCCGCCTCATCTAAAATTTTGGCTACAGGATAATCATAAGCAGTAAGCATAACAACTTTTTCTTTTTTCTGTTTCTTGTTTATGAAATAATTAACACCTCTGATCATGGTTTGGTTTTGACTTTTTTCCAAGGCCATTCTATTTTTCTTTTTTCCACTTTGTAAAGGGAAAATAACTTCTCTTCCAAAAGATCCTTGGTCAAAAACCTCGTAAGATAACCATTTTCTGCGAGGGAAATAATGCCTGTTTTCTCTGACACTACAATAACCAAGGCATCGGAAACTTCCGAAATGCCTACCGCTGCCCGGTGACGAGTGCCCAATCTTTTATCTAATAAACGACTTTCCGAAATAGGAAGAAGACAGCGTGCCGCCAAAATTCGGTCGCCTTGAATTATTATCGCTCCGTCATGCAGCGGAGATTTGGGATTAAAAATGGAAAGGATTAATTCTGCCGAAAGCAAAGCATCAAGTTTTAAGCCAGATTCAAGGAATTCGGTTAATCCAGTAGTTCTTTCAATCACTAATAAAGCTCCGGTTTTTTCTTCGGAAAGTTGTTCCACTGCTCGCACCAGATGCCGCACATAAGCCCCGCCGTGAGGCACCAAGGCAAACCCTAGGACTCCCAAAAACCTTCCACGACCAAAACGCTCTAAGGTTCGACGTAGTTCAGGTTGAAAAAGAATGACTAGCATCACTACGATCGCAGCCGCAAATTTTTCAAAAAGCCAAGTTACGGTGTAAAAATGAAGATAGCGGCCAATTAAATAAACTAAAAGAATTAATACTATGCCTCTAATTAAAGTAACCGCTTGTGTTCCTTGTAACCACAAAAGCACATAGTAAATCAAAAAGGCAACAAGAGCAATGTCCGCAAAATCAACCCACCGAATATCAATAGGTATCATGGGCAATTAAATCCTCGTATTTTTCCCGCTCTACTATTATGGCCGCTCGACCTTCATTAACCAAAACCATGGCTGGTCGACCAACCCGATTGTAGTTAGAAGCCATAGAGTAATTATAAGCTCCAGTAGCTGCGACCACTAGAATGTCCCCTACTTCCACCTTAGGCAATTTTATGTCCTTGAGTAAAATATCACCTGATTCACAAAAACGGCCTGCAACCGTTACCGTGTCAACTCTTTCTTCTTCAAACCTATTGCCAATAAAAGCGTCATACTTTGCCCCGTAAAGCATAGGACGAGGATTATCTGCCATACCCCCATCAACAAAAACATACTTCCTAACCCCCGGGATATCCTTAATTGCTCCCACCTGATATAAAGTCACCCCTGCTGGCCCCACAATTGATCTTCCTGGCTCTAATACCAACTTAGCCATCGTTTTTCCCTTAAGAATTTTTGCCACTTCTTTGGCAAAATGTTCAATAGAAGGTGGAAGATGCTGAGGAAGATAAGCAATCCCCAGCCCCCCCCCCATGTTAATTTCCTGCGTTCCATATTTCAGAGTAAGTTCTAAGAGTAATTCTACCTCAGCCAGGAAAGGCTTTATTTCTAAAATTTGAGAGCCAATGTGGGCATGAAAACCAACCCATTCTATGTTTTTTACACGAGAAAGCTTAACAATAATATCTTCAAGGCGCTCCAAAGAGATCCCAAACTTAGAATCAACTTTTCCGGTTTGAATAAACTCATGGGTATGAGCTTCAATTCCAGGATTAATTCGCAAAAGCACCTGAGCTCGAGTCCCTGTGGCCTGAGTCATTTGCTCTAAATTAATCAATTCTTGCTCTCCATCAACCACAAAGCGCCCAATTCCTGCTTGCAAACCCTCCTTTATTTCCTTTAAAGTTTTATTATTTCCATGAAAGTAAATTTTCTTAGGATCAACCCCTGCTTTTAAAACTGTATAAAGTTCTCCACCCGAAGAAACATCAAAACCTAGTCCTTCAGAAGCGATAATCTTAGAAAGCCCAATGGTACAAAGAGCTTTGCTTGCATAAATAATATCGGTATTAGGATAATGGGCCCGAAAATGGGTTAAATACCCACGGCAACGGTCGCGAAGGGTTTTTTCATCAATCACATAAAGAGGGGTGCCAAATTCCCTAGCTAAGTCCACCACACTACAGCCACCTATTTCCAGGTGGCCCAAGGAATTAACTTTTGCCGTAAGAGGTAGGTTTTCGTTCATCAGGATTTGCTCAATAACAGTTTATATTCAAAAGCATCTACTAAGGCTTGCCAGCTGGCTTCAATTACATTTTCTGAAACTCCCACTGTATTCCAAACGGATTTTTCATCTGCCGATTCAATCGTCACCCGGACCCGAGCTGCGGTACCCGCTTCGGTGTTGAGAACCCTAACTTTATAATCGGTCAACTTCATACTTTTTAATTCAGGATAAATCCCTTCCAAAACTTTGCGCAAAGCGTTGTCTAAAGCATTCACCGGCCCATCTCCAACCCCCGCAGCTTCATAATGCTTATCCTTTACCCCAATCTGAATATGGGCCAAAACTTTAGAGGGCTTGTCCCCTAATTTTTCCGTTTCTACTTTGTATTCTTTTAGTTCAAAAAAGGGAGTATACATCCCTAAGGTTCTTTTAACCAGAAGCTCAAAGGAAGCTTCCCCTTCTTCAAAAGAATAACCCTGGCTTTCCATCTCTTTTAAAATTCTTATTAGTGTTTTGGTCTCAGGAGTTTCCTTTTTAAGTTTGATCCCATACTGCTCTGCCTTAACTAAAAGATTGCTTACTCCCGACAGTTCTGAAATAGTTACTCTTCTTTCATTTCCTACTTTTTCCGGGGCAATATGTTCGTAAGTCCCTGGGTGTTTGACTACCGCACTTACATGTATTCCTCCTTTATGCGAAAAAGCCGAGCGCCCAACAAAAGGTTGGTGAGGAGATTGGGGTAAATTAGCTATCTCCGCAATGTGCCTTGAAATTTCGGTTAGTTTTCGCAACTGCTCATCACTTATACAGTTAATCCCCATCTTCAATTTTAAAATGGGGATAATAGAGCAAAGGTTAGCGTTGCCACAACGTTCGCCGTAGCCGTTAATGGTTCCTTGCACTTGAACACAGCCACACTTTACTGCCATTACTGAAACCGCAACCCCCACTTCTGAGTCATTGTGGGCATGAATCCCCAGGGGGGACTTAACTTCTTTTTTAACTTCATTAATAATTTCTTCAATTTCAAAGGGGAGTGTTCCTCCGTTAGTATCGCATAAGCACAAAAGGTCTGCCCCTGCTTCCTCCGCCACTTTCAAACACTGAAGCGCATACTCCCTATTTGCCTTATACCCATCGAAAAAATGTTCCGCATCAAAAATAACTTCTTTGCCAGCTTTTTTAGCAAAAAGAATCGTATCCTCAATCATCTTTAAATTTTCCAAAAGCGTAGTCCTCAGCGCATCCTTCACATGAAAATCCCAACTTTTACCAAAGATTGAAACCACCGGGGTTTCAGCTTGAACCAGGGCTAAAATGTTTTTGTCCTCTTCGACTTTTACTTCTGGCCTGCGAGTGGAAGAAAAAGCCACAACCCGAGCAGCTTTAAACTTTAATTCTTTAACTTTTTTAAAAAACTCAATATCCTTAGGGTTACTCCCCGGCCACCCCCCCTCAATATAGTGGATTCCCAGCTCATCCAAAAGCTTAGCAATTTTAAGCTTATCCTCTAAAGAAAAAGAAATCCCCTCAGTTTGAGCTCCGTCCCGAAGCGTAGTGTCAAAAAGTTTTACTTCCATGATTCTAGGAGAATTATATCACGCAGAAGGAATATTTCAACCTTAAACTGAGGAGAAAATCTATTCTATTTACTTCTTCGAACTGCTAGTTCCAGCAAGCTTCGCAATAAATCAGCTTCTTTTCCAAATTTCTTCAAAGCCGCCAGCGCTTTTTGCCTTTCTTCCTCGGCCATTTTTCTTGCCTTGTCCACTCCGACTAAATAAGGGAAACCTTTTTGAAAATCTGCTTTTGCTGGCTTTCCCAGCTCCTCTTGAGTAGCAGTTACATCTAGAAGGTCATCGACAATTTGAAAAGCTAGGCCTAAGTGTTGAGCATAATTGGTTAAGGCCTTAAGTTGAGAGGACGAAGCCCCACAAATGAGAGCCGAACCGCGCACACAAGCTTCAAGAAGGGCCCCAGTTTTTAATCGATGAATTCTCTTTAGAGAAGACAAAGACAATCTTTTCCCAGAAATTCCAAGATCAAGCACCTGGCCCTCTACTACCTTTAAAAGCGCATTGGCCAATTCTTTCGAAGCTTCTGGATAATGAGCTATGATCTGAAAAGCTAAGGTACTCAGGGCGTCCCCCGCAAGAATAGCTATCGCTTCCCCAAAGACCTTATGACAAGAAGGACGTCCCCGGCGAAAGTCAGCATTATCCATAGCCGGCAAATCATCATGAATTAAAGTAAAAGTATGAACAAACTCTACCGCACAAGCAAAAGGGAGAACTTTTCGCGGGGAACAGCCTAAAGCTTGGGCAGTAGCCAGGCAAAGCAAAGGCCGGAAACGCTTTCCCTTGGCAAAAACAGCATAGTACATGGCCTTAGCTAACTTTCCTTTTATACTAAAACCCGGGAATTCGATAATTACCGAATTCCCGAACCGAGACCAATAACTCCCTAAGGCCCGCTCAATTAGCCTTTTTTGAGTTTCAAGATATTTGTCCATAAATCCAATCCTGATTATTTTGTTTGTCTTACGATTATTCCTCTATTACTCAAGTAATCCTTTATTTCTTTAATGGTCATTTCTCGATAATGCAAAACCGATGCCAAAAGAGCGGCATCGGCATGTCCTTTTATAAACGCCTCGTAAATATGCTCAACCGTTCCCGCTCCTCCCGAGGCAATGACCGGGATACTTACCGCTTCTGTAATCGCCCGAGTGAGTTCCAAATCATAACCAAGTTTGGTTCCATCGCGATCCATACTAGTCAACAAAATCTCTCCCGCTCCAAGTCTTTCTGCCTTTTTAGCCCATTCTACCGCATCTATTCCAGTTGGAGTTCTTCCGCCATGGGTGTAAACTTCCCACTCTGGTTTCTGTTTACTGGTCATGAACCGTAATGGTTCATGGTTGGCTTCTAGTTTCCTTTTCGCATCTATGGCCACCACCACACACTGACTGCCAAACTTCCGTGCCGCCCGCTCAATCAAGCTGGGATCATTTACCGCCGCGGTATTAATCGAAACCTTATCCGCCCCACTGCCCAATATTTCTCGCATGGCTTCAACATCTCTTATCCCTCCCCCCACGGTAAAAGGGATAAAAACCTTCTCAGCAACTTTTTTAACCACTTCCAGCATAATATATCGCTTATCCGAAGATGCAGTTATATCTAGAAAAACCAGCTCATCCGCACCTTCTTGATCATAAAAAGCCGCCAACTCAGCAGGATCCCCGGCATCCCTTAAATTCACAAACTTCACTCCTTTAACCACTCTTCCTTCCGTCACATCCAAGCAAGGAATAATCCGTTTTGCCAGCATCACCAAATCCTTCCTTCTAATTTAAGTAGTTTCCGTTTTAAATCCACTCCTCCCGAAAAGCCTCCCAAGTCCCCCGACTTGCAAATAACGCGGTGACAAGGGATGACGATAGGCAAACGATTATGTTTTAGGGCTTGCCCCACCGCTCGCACTTTTTTAGGACTTCCTACCTGCTTTGCAACCCAATCGTAGGAACGTGTTTCTCCATGGGGAATACCATAAACTACGTCCCAAACCTTTAGCTCAAAAGGAGTAGCTCCTATTACATCTAATTTTTCTTTAAAAATTACTTTCTTGCCTGAAAAATAATCAACAAATTTCCTACGCAAAGAAGACAAACCCTCCTCGTCTCGAACTAAATCTTCAGTATAATGCTTTCCCATTTCTACCTTCACCTCGGCCTCAGATTTCCGCGGCAAGATTACCATGTGTATTCCCTTAGGGGAAACCACTAAACCTAAATAACCTAAAGCGGTCTTAAAAATTGAATATCTAAACATAACTTAACTCACCCTGAGACAGCTCCAAAGCCTTAGCTCCCTCTCTTAAAAAGAGAGGGATATTAAGGAATTAGGATATTGGGAGATCAGGGTTTGGAGATTAGGAAAATGGGATATTTGGAGCTCCTAATTTCCTAACCCCCAATCTCCAAATCCTAGTTACCTAGTCTCTTCCTTAGCCCTTGCAAACACTATCCCCTAAATTACCAATAACCAAATCCCAATTTCCAAACAAAATAAATGTCACAATTAAACAATTAAACAAATCCCAAAAATTGTTTAATTGGGATTTGGGACATTGTTTAATTAATCTTAAATCTTAGGTCATTATTTGGTTATTGTATCTTGGTTCTTGGTTATTTTTTTTAAGGGATATGGAGATGAGTTACCTTCTCAACAAATACTTTTCCATCTTCTGCCAAGAAGTATTAACCACCTCTTCCTCTGTTAAACCCGCTTCTTTAATCAGCTTGAGCGCATCATCAAAGACGCCCAGCATGGTAGAAATGTGGGAATCGGTACCAATCACTACTTTCCAACCAATACGTTTAACTTCTTTTGCAATTTCCACACATCTTTCGTGACTGCCCGGGCGAGAGAAATCTGAGCTGTTATTAATCTCAATAAGCACCCCATTTTCTTTGGCCGCCGCCACCATTTCCTTGATCTTTACGGGATACTTAGGATTACCAGAATGGGCAACGATATTCACATAAGGATTCTTAAAGGCCTTCAACAACACTTCAGTATTTTTCTCTTCCCCCTGATTTTCGTACCCCACCCGCGGATGCATCGCTACAATTACAACCTCGAGGCCTCCCCACTTGATTTCTTCCTCTTTCAAGTCAATTTGCCCTTCTTCATTAATGATATTCGCTTCTACCCCCTTAAGAATTCTGATCCCGTTAATTTCCCGAGGGATCATGCGCATATTAGAAAAATGATAATAATGTGGCGCACCAGGCATCGCCGGACCATGATCCGTGATGGCAAATCCCTCAAGCCCAATCTTTTTTGCTTGTGCTACATATTCTTCCAGAGTAGAATAGGCATGGCCTGAAGAAATAGTGTGAACATGCAGATCCGCTACTAATTTCATATCTTTTATTTTATCATAAAGAAAAGCCAAGAGAAACCAAATGACTATTTTTTGCGGAAGGACAAATCTTCTAGGGGATCAACCTCATCAAGCCGTTTGTAAAAATTTTCACCATCAAAACCGGCAACAATCAAAGCACTCTTTTTTAGCTCTAAAATTATTTCCGGGTCAGTTATACCAGCATTGCGTGCCCGGGCTTCGACCTTGTCAGCAATGATCGCTCTTTCTTCCTTTCCCCTTCCAACAAAGTGTTCCTTCTTGTAAAAAAGAAGATCTGTAAACCCATACCTTCGAGAAAAAGAAGGACCGGGTTTTTCCCCAAAACCAGCAGAAGAAAGTCCTTTTTCCCTTAACTCTTCGTCTAAGGCCCTTATAACCTCGGGAAGGGTTTCCTCGTTTACGTATATGACAATCTTTGGGGTATCCGAAGATTCGCCAAATTTTCTTCCCGGCCTCCACTCCGAAGAAAGATCGGCTGGAATTTTAAATTCAATTCCCGGTTTTTTCCTTTTTAAAACGGAAAGAACCACTTCTAACACTTCCATAAATTTTTCCTTTCTAGGGTTAACAAATACTTTCCAATCTCCACTACTTTCTCGAAAAAGAGAAGAACCATCCTTTGGGGCGACAAAAATCCACCCCCGATAATATTCTCCTCGATATCCATACTTTTCGAATAATACACCTACCTCAGAAACAAAATCTTTGGTTGATCGAGAAATAGAACTCTCGCTTTCTAGTACCAGTCGGAAGTATGCCTGTTCAAAAAGATAAAAAGATTTATATCCAAAGCTAGGTTGAAAACTTCCCCCTTGCGATCGCGACCTTCTTCCTAGTTTTTCTCTTTCCTCCAAAAACTCTTCCTTATTTTTACCACTTTCTACCTTCTTGAGCAACCCTGCCAGTTGAGGATTTCTTTGAGCAATTCTACTTACCTCCTCCCACAAGTGTTCAGGCACCAATATCTTTTCCACTTGATCTAACGACACATCATGGTTAACTTCAAGCTGAGGATATAAACCCATGTATCCATCCTGATCTTGCATAATAATTGTCCTTCCAACTACCAAAGCGTCTTTCGAAGAAGCAGAGCCGCTTGGCTTCTGCCTCAAACTACAGTTATAATCAACTTCGTGAGTTAATCTTCTTAATATTTCCTCGCGCTCTTGCCCATCAATGGTAGGGTCAAAATAGACCATCTGCTCGGTAATGGGGGCATCAGGATTGAGTATTTTGACTTTTGGGAAAATTTTTTGCCCAGAAACTTCGTGCAAAAATAAATTACAAAGCTTACTTTTTTCTTTCTCTGCTTCCCAAAAGCTGGGCTTCATTACCACCACGATCACTGCCCCTTCTTCCCCATATTCATGCCCCAAACCATAGCGGAAATATTTAAGCCCCTTGCCGTTAGTTCGCATCTTACCCGTATCCACAATATCCTCGAATTCCCTTAAAGCAATATTTCGAGTGAAAAGAAGAAGTTTACCGCTTTTTCTTACTTGATCTCTCAAAAAAATGGCCACAGGGTCAACTGCAGCTTCAAGTTCTTCCGTTAGAATTTTCTCTCTAACATTTATCCTTGCTAAAGGAACCGAGGACAAAGATGATTGGACAAGCCCCTTTGATTCGTTTAATTCCCCCTCTCCTCTCAAATCTTGTAACATCCAGCTCAAAGCAGGGTTTCTTAATTGACGATCGACTTCTTCACCAATGACTTTTAAAATTTCCTGCTCACGCACTTCCATTCTTACCTGCTGCAAAAATTCCATAAACTTAGCACGGGCTTGGCTCCAATTTTGATGCATTTCAAAAAGGGTATGACCAAACCGAAGCAAAAAGGCAATTTCCGGCCTTTCTAATTCTGCCGCCTTTCTTATCATTTCTTTAGGATAGAAAAATCCCGCTGCAACTAGCAGGTCCTTATCCGCTTGAGCAGGATCTGATTCCTTATATTTTTTGATTAATAGCGAAAGCCCATTTTCCGCTCGGAAACCCGGAATAATTTTTTCCAACAGGGGAAACATCATAGAAAAAAAATTTACCGGTTTAGCAAGGTCACTTCCAATACACTCAGAGGAACTCAATTTTTCTAACAGGCCTAAAGAAAAAATTAACGCTTTATCAATTTTCCCTAATTTGATAAGCAATTCCATATACTGTTGAGCAATCTCAAACTTATGGCCGGCTTTAAATTTCTCGATCAAAGAAAGTAAATCGGCCCCTTCCGCGTAAGCAAAATAAGCGAGAATTTTTTGACATACTTCTTCAAACCAACTAGGACTATACCCTTTAGAGAAGATATCACCCAGCATAGCCAATTGATACTCGGAAGAAAAAACATTTAGAAAAGTATTAATTCGGCCATTGATAAGCTTACCCACTTCTTCCAAAACCCCTTTTTGATCATCAAGCGGAATCCGCGCTAAAAGTTCCAGTTCTTCAAGAGAAGGGTAATTTCCGGGAGAAACAGAAATACAAACCGCGAAGTTTTCCTCTTTCATTATTCGCCTTTTAGTTTCTTCATTAATTTCTTTTCCAAATTTTTCTGGAATTTGCCAGGCCAGCGTTCGGCCTTCCTTCAAGCAAGAGAACGCCAAAGTAAAAAAACGAGCGATAATTTTAGCTTTTAAAACCTCGCCTTGGGAAAAAGAACCTCCTCCCCCACCCCCATTCGTACTTGCCCTTAACGGGGAGAAACGGTAACAAGTCGAAGGCCAAAAGAATGTTATTCTAGATAATCTACTCATTCCATAATTATTATCGTCAAATTACCACGGAAATTTCAGGATTTAAAAGGGAAAAACCTAAGATACTTTCTCTATTTCTTCGTCGGGGATATCAAAATTGGCATGAACTTTCTGTACATCGTCATGGTCTTCTAACAAATTGACCAACTTAAGTACTTTCTGGGCGGTTTCGCCGGTAACTTTTACCGTAGTGGTTGGAACCATAGTAATTTCGGCCGTATCAGAAACAAACCCCTTATTTTTTAATTCTTCCTTTATCCTTTCAAAATCTTCTGGTGCCGTTACTACTTCAATGGTACTTTCTTCCGTTAAAATATCTTCTGCCCCCGCATCTATGGCCGCCAAAGTTAAAGCTTCTTCATCTACCGCACTTTTTTCAAAAATAATACTTCCTCTGCGTTTGAATAAATAAGATACACAACCAGTGGCTCCCATGTTGCCCCCGTTCTTTTCTAAAATACTTCGAATTTCACTGGCTGATCGATTTCGATTATCGGTCATAACCTCAATCATCAAAGCCACTCCCCCCGGGCCATAGCCTTCGTAAACTAATTCTTCCATTGCTGCCCCTCCGCCTCCCACCCCCTTTTCAATCGCCCGCTCAATGTTATCCTTGGGCATGTTTACCTCTTTGGCTTTCTCGATCGCCAAACGTAAACGAGGATTGCCTTCAGGATCACCCCCACCAATTCTAGCCGCGGTAGTAATCTCTCTAATAATTTTAGTAAAAACTTTCCCGCGAGCCGCGTCGGTTTTGGCTTTTTTATGTTTAATGGTTGCCCACTTGGAATGTCCAGACATACTTTTTTATTTTAACACAGGTTACTTAAAAGATAAAGACTTATCTTAAAAACAAGTTCGAAAGTTCGAGAATTTTCGAACTTTCGAACACAACCACCACCCTTAGCGGAGAAGAGAAAACCTAAAGTACTCATTAGGAGGATTATTAATTTTTAAGGCCTGCCAAACCCTTTCTGTTTCCATACACAGATAAACATATACTTCTGAAGAAAAGGAACGAATTTCTTGAAGAAAAAAAGAAAATAATTCTACCCGCCGAGATTCAGAATATCTCAGCTTGTGATCCTGCCCCAATTCAAAACCCTCAAAGGAAATCTTGGTCCGATATTTTTCTTGCATAACTTTTCTTTGGCGAGGAGAAAAACGCAGGGTTCCTAAGCTTATCCAAGCAATTCTTTCCGCCGGCACCATTTGAAAAATTTGTTTTATCACTTGTTTATACTCTTTTTGCCAATTTTCAAAATAAATAATGGGATCAAAGTGAAACGCTCCTAAGTAACCAGCTTCTACACATTTTCTGGCAGCATCAAGTCTTCGGTTGAGAGAAGCTGTTCCATGTTCTTCCTCCTCAATCAAAATTTGAGGATTCACCGACCAGGCAACAACCGTTCGCTCTTTGGACCTCAGCCTCAACAAGAAAGACACCTCATCACTTTTAGTTTTCAGCTCTAAAAGATGTGTTTTTTGTTCGGCAAAAAGTTTTACTAACTTCTCCGCCAGGGGTCGGCCTTCAGCCAGGGCCAAGCTGTCGGAAAATTCCCCGGTCCCAACCCGCAAGGGCTGAGAATGACTTAAAAGGTATTCCTCAACTTGTTTCAAAATTTCTTTCTCATTTTGAAAAACCACGATCTCATCTTTTCCATAAAAACTATGTAAGAAACAATAGCTGCAGTGATAGGGACATCCCAAAATTTGACTAATAACTACATAGCCACAGCAAAGGTGATGCTTTGCCCCTGGGCAAGGGCGAATGAGGGGTTGTTTTACTTGATCAATGTATCTTATGGGTTTTGAACTAAACTGAGGCATAACTTTTTTAAACTCTCAATTCCTTTTGTCAGTTTGACCTTTTTGGTTTTGCTTAAAGAAAAGTAAAAGGGGCTTTTAAACGGCAAATCCTCAACCACAAGTAATGCTATCCCTTTGATTTTAATCTTCCGGCTAGCCCGATAGAACGAGGCCGTTTCTAAATCAATTAGATCAACCCCTCTTTTTTTAAGACGAAGCAAATTCGCCTTAGTTTCCTCTAAAAAAGAATTCAGAGAAAAAACTTTTGCTTGAGGAATTTTTACTAAAGCTAATAAACTTTTTGCGGGACGAAACATCCTTTTCCAATTCCCCCAGCAAGCACTCTGCGCCGCAACCACTTCTCCAATTTTTAATTTGCTTCCGATACCACCTCCCGTTCCCACAAAGACAATCATCTTAGCTTTAGTCCCAGCCAAGGCACAAACGGTATCGAAAACCCAATTTGGCGCGGGATAGGTCTTAATAAAAGTAAAGTTCTCTTGAAGTGAAATTAGATTTCCGCAGGCGGTGCGTTTGGCTTTTAACCCCCAACTTTGGGGGTAAAAAACTGGAGAAATAATTACCGATTTGGCAATCCTAGAAGGATTTCCTATTAAGGCCTTTTCAATGTTTCCCACAACTACTATTATGGCTCAACTAACCGTTAATAGTTTTCCGCAAGCAATTCATAGTAAGCTTGGGGGTGTTTGCAAGCTGGGCATTCCTTGGGAGCTTCTTTGCCCTCATGTACATAACCACAATTTCGGCAGTGCCACTTAACCACCGTATCTCTCTTAAAAACTTTTCCCTCTTTAAGGTTCTGTAAGAGTTTTCGATATCTTCTTTCGTGCTCCACCTCTACTTCCGCAATTTCTTTAAATGAGTCAGCTATTTCCTCAAAACCTTCTTCCCGGGCAATTTTCTCCGCCTCTAAATAAATTTTAGACCATTCTAACTTTTCTCCTTCTGCTGCTGCCAGTAAATTTTGCTCCGTGGTCCCTATAACCCCTGCGGGATAAACGGCGGTAATTTCTACCTCTCCCCCAGCCAAGTACTTAAAAAACACTTTGGCATGTTCTTTCTCATTGTCCGCAGTTTCCAAAAAGATGGCAGAAATCTGCTCAAAACCCTCTTTTTTCGCTACCGAAGCAAAATAAGTATAGCGGTTGCGTGCTTGAGATTCTCCCGCAAAGGCCGCCAACAAAACTTTTTCGGTTCTGGTTCCCTTAATGTTTTTCATCTTCTTTCCCTCCTCGTACTATGTTCTTATCTGCCCCAACCAAAGGTTGGAAAATGATCCCTTTATTATTGATAAGCTTCAAAAAAAAGAGTATAATTGCTTTAGTTAATTATAGCATGCGTTTTCAAAAAAGTCATTTTTTTCAAAATGAAAGGCAAAGGAGGAAATCATGGGAACACTTTTAGCCGACACTAAATTTGCTATGGAATTAGAAGAAAGAGGTTATGCTTTTTATTCGGAAGCGGCCCAGAAAACTAAAAACCCTTTGGCTATTTCAACTTTAAGAAGCTTGGCCGAGCGGGAACGAGAACACGAACTTAAAATTGGAGAACTTTACCGAAAATTAGAAAAAGAACAACCCCCTGAGCCCCATTGGTTAAAAAACTATCAGGTTCCTTTAGCCAAGAAAGAACTTCTCCGTCCCATTCTTGAACAATTAAAAGCTAGCCTTAATCAAGAATTTAAGAACGAAGAAGATTTGGATAAAATTTATGAAACCGCTAAAGAACTGGAGCGCAAAAGTTTTGAGCTCTACGAAAAAATTGCTGCGGAAAATAAGGAAGAAATAATTAAACAGTTTTACTCTTCTTTAGCTAAGGAAGAAAGAGAACACTATGATATTTTAGAAGAAACCCAGCAGTATCTGAATCACCCGGCAGATTGGTTTCGCAAGGAAGAAAGGTGGATTGTAGAAGGCTAAACTTCGATCCCTAAAAAGTGTCTCACTAAAAGCCCAATTAAAAAGCTTAACCCTGCCACCCCCATGCTGATAAAAAGCATTTCAAAAAAACGCTTTTTAAAAGAAACCCCTCTTACCACTGAAAAGTAAAAAGTAAAAAGATAGATCAACAAAACTGCTCCCAGAAAAGATATACTTAGAGAAAAGAAAGGGTTAGTTAAAAGCAAAAAGGGGGAAATTAAAGTGGTAACAGCCAAAATATAGGTCATTCCGGTATAAAGGGAAGCACGCAGGGGATTTTTTTCTTCCGCCTCGGTTTTGGTTGAAAGATATTCTGAAGCAGCCATAGAAAGAGAAGCAGCAATCCCAGTAATTAAACCGGCAACTCCCACTAATTTAGTATTTTGCAAGGCAAAAGTTAGCCCGGCCAAAGTTCCCGTCAGCTCAACTAAGGCATCATTTAATCCCAAAACCACCGAACCGATGTATCTTAGCCTTTCTTCATCAATCATGGCGATTAATTCTTTTTCGTGCTTATTTTCATCATCGCGAATAGCTTGTGCTTCCGGGATGGAGTGCACAGTTTGATTGTAAACTTTCTCAGCTCCTTCTTCTCCTTCTTCCATTAGCTTAATGGCAAAAGTAACCCCGAAGATTCGAGCTATTAACACATAAAAGAAAACCTTCCACAAATTTGGCGGCACTTCACAATCGGTAAATCGGCGCCAGAGCCCATAATGGCGTAATTCGTCGCCAGCAATTTCACGCAGAACTTCCCGGTTGTGGGAATTTTTTTCTAAGCTGGCTAACCTAAGATAAATAAGGTGCTCGGTGATTTCATTTTTTTGAAAACCAAGAATTAAATTTTTTGTCTTTTCGTTAACCATAAAAATCCCGCAAACCTAATGCCGAGAAAGATATTTAAAGGCAGAAAGGGTGGCTTTAGCACCCTCCCCGGCTGCTACAATAATCTGTTTTTCGGGCACGTTGGTTACATCCCCCGCCGCAAATACTCCTGGTACAGAGGTTTCCGCCGCACAATTAACGATAATTTCTCCATAGTTATTCTTTCTCACAAAATCAATAATTTCCGAGCTTGGAATAGAACCAATTTCGACAAAAACTCCTTCTACCAAAAGCTCTTCGCTTTTTCCTTCTTTTATTACCTTTACTGCCCGGACAAACTTGTCGCCCGTTATTTCGACCATCTGGGTGTTATTCCAAACTTCTACTTTAGGACTTCCTTCCACCTTTTCCCGCATAACAGGATCTCCCCCTAACTGAGGATTAATATTAATCAAGTAAACCCTTTTAGCAATTTTCATCATTTGTAAGGTAGCATCTAAAGCTGAATTTCCACCCCCCACAACCACTACCACCTTCTCGCTAAAAAGGGGTCCATCACAAGTGGCACAATAAGTAACTCCTCGATTTTTAAATTCTTTTTCTCCAGGAATTCCCAACATTTTAGGCCGCTTTCCTGAAGCTATGATCACGGCCTTAGCCAGCAATTTTTCTTCTTTGATAGTTCGAACTTCGAAAAAATTTTCCTTTGCTTCAACTTTTACTACTTCCTCTCCTTCCCGTAACTCAAACTCAAACTTTTCTAAGTGTTCCCTAAACTTTTGCGCCAGTTCCGGGCCGCTGATAAATTGATAGCCGGTATAGTTCTCAATCTCTCCAGACCATGCCGCTTGCCCTCCGATATCCTTTGTCACTACCGAAAAATCCATCTTTTTCCGGGCAGCATAAACCGCAGCCGTTATTCCGGCCGGGCCGGCCCCAATAATCACTAAATCTTTCATACGCTTTTTATTATATCTTAACTTCAGTTGTCTAACAACTTTTAAATGAGGTAAAATAAAGTAATGGTCAAAATCAGACCTGCACGAAAAGAAGATAAAATTAAAATTATCGAGCTTCTAAAGGAAACCGGCCTTTATTACCCTGCTCAAAACCTCAACCATTTTTTGGTAGCTGAAATCAACCAAAAAGTCGTAGGCGCTCTCCAACTTAAAAAGTACAAAAACTATTTTTTTCTTTCTTCCCTGGGGGTTAAAAAAACTTACGAAAAACAGGGAATTGCTACTTCCCTTCTAAATTATGTCCAAAAGAATTTTCGAGCACCTATTTATCTTTACACCATCATTCCCTCTTTTTTTGCTAAATTCGGATTTAAGCCAGCCCAAAAACTTCCGCCCCACTTACCCTCCAAAAATCTCTTGGGCTGCCAAGATTGCCAGCCCCAAAAATGTCAATGCCTTGTGTGGATGCCAGCATGATCCCAGCTTTTCCCCAGTTTAAACCTCTCAGTTCAGAAGATTTATCCTTTATCTTCTCCCATCTAAAACTTTTTTCTCGAAGCATTTGTGAGCTAAATTTAGCCAACCTTTTTCTTTGGCAAGATTTCGATCACCCTCAACTTACTTGCATAAACCACAACCTTTGCCTCCTTATTTCTCCTGAAAATGAGTCCCCTTACTTTCTTGAACCTCTAACTCACCATAAACTTCTAGAAACCGTAAAGGTTTGTCTCAATCATACTGGAAGAATCTCAAGGGCCTCTGAGAATTTTGTTTCTCTTCTTCCTTTAGAAACCTTTAAAATTGAACCTCTGCGCAGTCAATTTGATTATCTCTATCTTAGAGAAGATTTAGCTAACCTTAAAGGGCGAAAATATGATGGGAAGAGAAACCATATAAGGAGATTTCGAGCTTCTCATCCAAATTACACTTTTAAAGCTCTTTCCCCAAACGATGAAAACGAAGCCCTGAAGTTATTCGAAAAGTGGTTCCATTTCAAAGAAGGATCAAAATACTACCCTAAGCTGGCTTATATTGCACAAAAAAACGCCCTCGAAAAAGCATTTGCTTATTTTGAAAAACTAAAGCTTTTCGGTGGAGCCATTTGGACGGAAAAACAATTAGGGGGCTTTCTTGTAGGAAGTACTTTAAATTCTCAAACCGCCGATCTTCATTTCCTTTATGGAGATCCAGAGCTGCCGGGAATTGTTCCTACTCTTCTATCTGAAGCTAGTCAAAAAATCTTTGGTGCCTTTAAGTACCTTAATCTCGAGCAGGACTTAGGGATTCCAGGTCTTAGACAATCGAAGCTTTCTTATTATCCTATCAAGTTAGAGAAAAAATTTGAAATAAGCGCGGTCTTAAAGTCGTCCCTCTTCAAGTAAGGCCTTTCTTTCGCGACGGCGCTCACACTCATCACAATTGGTCGGATCAAAAACCGGCTCCTTACAAATGGCGCAGCCCAAAACAATTTTTCCTTTCTTATGATGAACCACCAACTGAGCAAAACAGTTGGGGCAAGTAATTCTTTCCCCGGCCTTTGCTTGGTCTGGAACTTCAATAAAATTTTCACAAACGGGGCAAGGATAGTTCATAACAGAAATTATTTTAGCAAAAATAAAAAATTTTGTCTAATCTCTTATTCCTACCTCTCTAAAAAAGGAACGAAGATAATTTGCTACTTGTTCGAGGTACTCTTTAGAAGGAGGGCGGTGTTCGGCGGCAAATCCTTGATCCAGCAAGGGAACATCGGTTTTTACCACCTGGAGGTAATACCTTTGGGCCCCTTCCAGCCACTTCCCAATACTAATAAAATCTTCTAAAGTCAAATTGGAAAAAACCGTGGTGCGGAATTCATAAGAAATATCAGAAGCCAACAAGTAAAAGGCGCTCTCATTTATTTTCTCAAAATCAATTTCTGTTTTCGCTACTTCTTTATACTTTTCTTTTGGGGCTTTAATATCCATGGCTACATAGTCAACTAATCTCTCCTCCACAAGTTCTTGCAAACGCTTTGGAAAAGAGCCATTGGTATCAACTTTTACCAAAAAACCTAAGGCCTTAACTTCAGTTAAAAAAAACTTTAGCTCAGGATAAAGAAGCGGCTCCCCTCCCGTAACACAAATTCCATCAAGAAATCCCTGACGTTCCTTTAAAAAAGATAAAATGGCTTCGGAAGGCAAGTTAGGTAAATTAGAATCAGCTAGGACCAGCTGGGGATTATGACAATAAGAACAACGAAAGTTGCAGCCACCAAGAAAGACCGAAGCCGCCACCTTTCCCGGATAATCAATCAAAGTTGTCTTTTGCAGTCCTTTAATGGGTAGAAGCATTTTCTATTGGTGCCGTAAAATAAGTGGGATGGTAGGGCTTGCGCTCTTTAAATTCTTCTTTTTTGCCTTCATTCCAATTTTGCACCGGGCGAAAATATCCCACAACTCGACTATAAACTTCGGTGGGCAGGTTGCATCTAACTTCTTTCTCGCTATTAGCTCCGGACATTTTATTTTTCACCTCCTTTCACCAACACCGGGCACTGAAAATGTTCCCCTTTGATGTATCCATGTACGGGACAAACCGAAAAAGTTGGAGTAATGGTAAAGTAAGGAAGACGAAAATTATACGCTATCTTTTTCACCAACTGCTTGCATGACTCTGCCGAATCCAACCTTTCTCCCACAAAAACATGAACCACGGTTCCTCCAGTATATTTTGTTTGCAACTCATCTTGATGCTTTAAAACTTCAAAAATATCGTCCGTGTAATTCACCGGCAAATGGGTAGAATTGGTATAGTAAGGGACATCCGTTCCTGCGGTTTTAATATCGGGATAAAGCTTTTTATCAATCCGAGCCAGGCGATAAGCCGTCCCCTCTGCCGGAGTGGCTTCTAGATTGTAAATATGTCCGGTTTCCTGCTGAAAAAGGGTTAGGCGGTCACGGAAAAAGTCTAAGACTTTTAGCGCAAAGGCTTTGCCTCGCTCAGTTCCAATTCCTTCTCCCAAGAAATTCAAACAACACTCGTTCATTCCTACCAGACCAATGGTAGAAAAGTGAAAGTTAAGATTTCCCAAATAACGTTTGGACCAGGGAAGGAGCCCGTTTTCCATATTCTTGGTAACTTCTTTGCGCTTAATTTCTAATGACTCCTTGGCCAGATAAAGAAGATCATCTAAGCGGCTGAAAAATTCTTCTTCGCTTTTTGAAAGATAACCTAGGCGCGGCATGTTAATGGTTACTACCCCAATGCTTCCGGTTTTTTCTCCCGCACCAAATAGGCCTCCGGTTTTATTTTTAAGAGAACGCAAATCTAGCTGCAGCCGGCAGCACATGCTGCGCACATCTCCCGGCCGCAAACTGCTATTAACAAAATTTTGGAAATAAGGAATTCCATATTTGGCCGTCATCTCAAAAAGTAGCTCGGCATTCTCACTTTCCCAATCAAAATCGCGCGTAATGTTGTAAGTAGGTATAGGAAAAGTAAAAATTCTTCCATTCATATCCCCTTCCATCATTACTTCCATAAAAGCACGATTAATCATGTCCATTTGGGGTTGAAATTTACCATAAGGTTCTCCTTCTAGGTACTGCCCTCCATAGAGAATGGGCATCTCCACCAAGTCCTCGGGAACGTTCCAATCTAAAGTGATATTAGTAAAAGGCACCTGATTGCCCCAACGCGAAGTAGCATTAATGGCAAAAACAAATTCTTGAATCGACTGTTTAATCGCCTCATAACTTAAGCCATCCTTGGCCGCAAGAGGAGCTAAATAAGTATCAAAGGAAGAAAAGGCCTGAGCCCCGGCCCATTCGTTTTGCATAGTCCCAAGGAAATTTACAATTTGACCCAAAGCGGAATTAAAGTGACGGGCCGGTTTTGCGGCAATTCTTCCCGGCACTCCATTAAATCCCAGCTCTAGTAGCTGGCGCAAGGACCAACCAGCACAGTAACCTCCGAAAGTCCCCATGCTTAAATCATGAATATGAAAATCTCCATGGCGATGGGCATCGGCAATCTCCTTGGGGTAAACATACTTTAAAGTATATTCGGCAATCACCGCCCCCGAGATGTGCGCTTGGAGCCCAGAAAGAGAATAAGAGGCATTGCTATTTTCCGCCACCCGCCAATCCGACTGAGAGATATAGCCAGAGATAATGCCGTCAATTTTATTCTGAAAAGCGGCCGATTCCCTTAGCTCCGATCTTTTCTGACGATAAAGAATATAGGCCTTGGCGCACTCCGCCAACCCCGCTAAGATAAGTTCCTTCTCCACCATGTCCTGTACATCTTCTACCGTAGGAGTTTCATAACCAAACTTCCTCTTTAAAGCATAAACAACTTTATCGGTGATGCTATGAGCAAGAGTTTGGTTTTCCCCTCCCGTGGCTCTCATTGCTTTTAAAATCGCCTCTTCAATTTTTTTTTGGTCGAAAGGAACTGTTTTCCCATTTCTTTTTTTAATGAACTCCAAAAACTTACGCATGGATTTCATTCACCTCCTTAACAAATTCTAAAACATGCTCAAACTTTCGATAGACAGAAGCGAAGCGAATGTATGCTACTTTATCTATTTCTTGGAGCCGCATCATGACTAGTTCACCAATCTTAGCCGAGCTTACCTCTCGCCCATCCTCTCGATACACGGTCTTTTCTACTTCCTCTACCAAGCCCTCGATTACCTCTAGAGGAACCGGCCTTTTTTCGCAAGCACGCAGAATCCCAGCCCGAATTTTCTCACGGCTAAACTGCTCCCTTCGCCCATCCCTTTTAATCACTAAAAGCGGACGCTCCTCGATGCGCTCAAAAGTGGTAAACCTTCCTCGACAAGAAAGACACTCCCGCCGACGCCGAATACCCCTGCCTTCGTCCGTTTCCCTCGATTCTAACACTCTGTCTTCCGTTGCTTCACAAAAAGGACACTTCATAATCACCCTCCATATCTAGGGTAGGAAATAGTTTAATACACCAGATTTAGGGTTGTCAAGGGGCATTTTTCCCTTGAAAGACAAGGATTTGGTTAATTTCTTCGTCGAGAAGAAATAAGAAAAAGGGACTCAAAGGTAACCTCAGTACCAAATTTTTCACGATACTTTTTTAAGGCAGAAAAAGGATCAAAGTAGTTACCTCGCTCCCCCTTCTTCTGATAAGAAGCTCCTAACTCCTTCAGATGATAAACAATCTCTTTAACGCTTTTAAAGTTTCGCTTAATTAATTTTGTTTGCAAAAAGAGGAGCTCAAATCCTCCCAGCAAAGTTAATAATTCCAAAAGCGAAGGGAAAGTATTGGTACTAAAACCCACCGCCTTCAATTCTTGTAGGGTTTGAGGACCAAAAGTAGAAAGCGCCAACACTCCCCCTACCCTCAAAACTTTTTTCACTTCTTTAAAGAATTTTTCCGCCTCCATCCATTGCAAGGAGGCGTTACCCACAATCAAATCAAAAGTATTTGCCAAGCAAGATAATTTCTCTCCGTCTCCCACCATAAAAGACAAATTATTTAATTGATATTTTCTTTTCGCCACTTCAATCATTCCGGGAGCTAAATCTATTCCCACCACTTCTGCTAAAGGAAATTTTTTGGCCAATTTTGCCGTTAGATATCCTGTCCCACAACCAACATCTAAAATTTTTCTAAAACTCCTTTGCTCTATGTTTAAAAAAAGTTCGTCCGCCAGTTCTCTTTGCAACCCAGCGTGCTGATCATAATAAGGAGCACTTAAAGAAAAGTTGGCTCTAATTTGGTCTTTATTTAACATCTGCTTTTAGAAACTTCCTTAAAGTGTTATTGAACCATTCCGGCACTTCTACCATCGGTGCATGTCCCACCCCGGGGAAGACGAAAAGCTGGGCACAAGGAATATTCTCTTGCAGAAAGCGCGAGGATTCCCAAGGAACAATTTGGTCTTTATCTCCATGTAAAATTAAAACCGGAACCCTAATTTGAGAAAGAAAAGCGCGCTTATCTTCTTTTTTCAATTTTTCAAACCACCGGTCAAGATCTTCTTTTTCTAAAGATGGCAACTTGTCTACCAAGTAATGCAAGCTTTTGTCAGGAAAAAGCAAATTATAAAAATATTCAAGGCCCTTTCTAAGCCCTTCTTTAAATTTTCTTTCTAATCTCTTCAATAAAGCGGGGGAAGTTCCAAAGGGGTAATCCTCGCTTTTCAAATATTTGGCAAAGGCCGAAACCAACACCATCGCCCTTACTTTCTGGGGGTATGCCTGATAAAGTTCCATAGCCTTCCATCCCCCCATCGACCACCCTATCAAAACCACTTCCTCTAAGTTGGGGATTTCTTCTAAAGAAGTTGAAATATGATAAAGCCCCGAAAATTCTCGCAGCTGGTGCTCCCAAACTGCTGGCCCAGTAGCAAAACCATGTATGAATAAAAGAGTCCTCACCCTTATCTCTCTTCCTTTATTAGGGTTAAACAGGCATGGAAAACTCACAACCACAATATTTCTGACGATAGATATTATGCTTTTTAGAAAGTTCTAAGCCCTGGCGGTAAGCCCCCCAAGGATCTAATTCAAAGGTTCGATAAATTAATCCTAACTCCTTAGCCAAGTTTTCACCACACCGATTTATAAAATTTACATCTTTAAAGCGACTCAAACTCAAAGTAGTTGCCACTTGGGAAATTTCCTTTTCCCTAGCCGCCTGAAAGGTAGCTTCCAAACGAAATTGAAAACAAATCAAACACCTTGACCCGTTTTCGGGGTAACTTTCTAAAGGTTGAGAAAGATGTTTCTTGAGATAATCCAGCCAGGCCTGGTGCTCATAGTTTCCTTCCCAAAGAGGAAGGTTATAAATTTTTGAAACTCTTTTTGCTTCTTCTAAACGCTTCTGATACTCTTCTTCCGGGAAAATATTGGGATTAAAAAAATAAAGAAAGAATTCCTCCTTTGAAGCATAAGCTTCCACAAGAGGTAAGGCACAGGGGGCACAGCAAACATTAAGCAAAATCTTACTTTTCATTTAACCTTCCGTAGCCGCTTTAATAGAAGCATAAGTTACCTCAAGCAGCCGCTTTAATTCCCTTTGTTTTATGGCCAAAGGCGGCATAAGCACAATCACATCGCCCAAAGGACGAAGGATCACTCCTCTTTTGCGCGCTTCAAGGATTACCCGGTGCCCCATTCTTAAAGCATAAGGATAGGGTTTCTTTCTTTTTACGTCAGCCATAAGTTCTATCCCTACCATCATGCCGCACTGACGAACTTCGGCTACATGTTTTAATTGATAAAACCTGGGCAATTCCTTTTTTAAAAAAGCAATAGCATGCTTAATCTTAAGCAAAAGTTTTTCTTTTGCAAAAAGTTCTAGTGAAGCCAAGGCCGCAGCACAGCCCAGGGGATTCCCAGTGTAGGTGTGACCATGGAAAAAAGTTTTCTTACTTTCATAAGGTCCTAAGAATGCCTGATAAACTCGCTCCGTAACTAAAGTAGCCGCCACAGGAAGATAGCCGCCGGTTAGCCCTTTAGCCACGCACATCAAATCCGGAGAAACACCCTCATGCTCGCAAGCAAACATCTTTCCGGTTCGTCCAAAACCGGTAGCCACTTCGTCGACAATTAATAAAATATTATATCGATCACAAAGTTTGCGGACCCCCTTTAAAAATCCTTTGGGCTGTAAAAGCATCCCCGCTGCTGCCTGGATTAAAGGTTCTACAATCATAGCTGCTATTTCTTGATGATGGGCCTTCATTACTCGTTCAACTTCTGCCAGATCTGGCTTTACTTTATAGGACTTAAAAAGCAAGGGCTGGTAAATTTTATGAAATAAATCAATTCCCCCCACCGAAACCGCCCCAATGGTATCCCCATGGTAAGCATTAACTAAAGTTATGAATTTTATTTTTCGTTTGGTGATTTGGGATTTGGAATTTAGTGCTTGTTTGGTTATTGGGATTTGGTCATTGGAATTTGCAAGCGAAGCTTGCTGCTGCCAGTACTGAAAAGCAATTTTCAGCGCAATTTCCACCGCAGTTGAACCATTGTCGGAGAAAAAGACCCGGGTTAAACCCTTAGGCGCAATTTCCACCAATTTTTTGGCTAACTCAATTGAAGAAACACTCCCTAACCCCAACAAAGTAGAATGAGCAATTTTATTTAGTTGTTTTTTGATAGCTTCGTCAATTTCTTTTTTCCTGTGACCGTGAACATTAACCCAAAGCGAAGATACCCCATCGAGGTATTTCCTCCCCTCGGTATCATAAAGATAAACCCCTTCCCCACGCTCAATAACCAGCTGCTCGTTTTCCACCCAATCCTGCATCTGAGTAAAAGGGTGCCAAAGATATTTTTTGTCCCAAAGCTGAAGAAGTTCTTTCATCTCGTCCCTCCTAAATTTTACCCCAACTTTCTTCGTCCTGCAAATAATTGTGAGTTCACGACTTGATAAATAATCAACTAAGGCGTATAATTAACACACCCTATGAAATTCAAATATTGGCCAGAGGCCCTTGCCTCGTTAATGGTCGTGGGCTTGGGGCAAATTATTAAAGGTGAAGGGAAAAAGGGCCTTCTTCTTCTTCTGTTTTTTTATTTTGTTTTACCAATTTTGGTTTACCTTTCCCTTTTAATTAATGCCTATCTTTTCTTTTTTGTTTTTAGTTTTTCTCTTTTGTGTGGTATAATAACTTGGGTTTACAATATTTGGGATGCATTAATTCATGAAGCGATCAATTAAGCTTATAACGCTTTTTGGCATTCCAGTTGAGATAAACTACACCTGGTTTATCATCTTTGGTTTAGTCATTTTTACGCTTGCCCGAGGATACTTTCCAAATACTGACCCTGAGTTATCAACTCTTTCTCACTGGCTGATGGCAGTGGTAGCTGCCATTTTACTGTTTGCTTCGCTGCTCGCCCACGAATTATCCCATTCCCTTGTGGCCCAAAGAAACAATTTGCCTATCCACGGCATAACTTTATTTGTCTTCGGCGGAGTAGCACACTTAGAAAAAGAACCCCCCACTCCCGCAGTGGAATTTAAAATGGCTATTGCGGGTCCCCTTATGAGCTTTTTCTTGTCTTTGTTATTTTTCTTTCTAACTAAAGTTTTTAATTTCTTTGGCTTCCCACGTTATTTGTTATCTATTTTCGAATACCTTTTTATCCTCAACTTGGTGGTTGGGCTCTTCAATTTGGTGCCCGGCTTTCCCCTTGACGGAGGAAGGATTTTGCGAGCTGCTCTTTGGGGGTGGTCTAAAGATATAAAGAAAGCTACGGGCATTGCAAGTGCCTTTGGTAAAGGTTTCGCTTTCTTTCTTATTGCAGTAGGATTGCTTAATCTCTTTTTGGGCTCAGTTATTTCTGGCGTTTGGTTTATTTTTATTGGGCTTTTTCTCCAGGAAGCCGCGGAAGTTAGTTATCGCCAAGTGGTAATGAAAAAAATTCTCACGGGGGTGCGGGTAGAAAATTTAATGACCCGCAGCGTTATCACCGTCCCGGCTAACCTGACCATTGATAAACTATTAGAAGATTATTTTTTCCGTTTTCGTTTTGCTTCTTTTCCCGTGGTAGAAGATGACACTCTGCTGGGTCTTTTGACCCTTCATGCCATTAAAGAAGTAGAAAGAGAAAAGTGGTCCCAACTTAAGGCAAGAGACATTATGATTCCCCTAAGTCCTCGCCTTACCATTACCAAAGAAGAAGAAGTTACCGAGGCCTTAGCTAAGATGGCTAGTAGCGGCACGGGGAGGTTATTAGTAATTGAAGATTCCAAACTCATTGGCATTCTTTCTCAGCGAGATATCATGAGGTTATTTGAATTTAAATCTGAGATCGAGGAGGAGTGAATCATGGCCAAGAAAGCAGTAATGATTATTGCTTTTGAAGGATTTCGAGATGAAGAATATCGAGAACCCAAGGCGGTCTTGGAAAAAGCTGGAATAGAAGTTACTACTGCTTCTTCTAAACTGGGAACGGCTACCGGAAAGCTGGGAATGAAAGCCAAAGTTGACATCACCTTAGACCAGGTTAAGGTTTCTGACTACGATGCCATCATGTTCATTGGGGGCCCCGGCTGTTACAGTTATTATAACGATTCCACCGCACACAAGATTGCCCAAGAAGCAATTAAAGAAGGAAAATTACTAGGCGCCATTTGCGCCGCACCTGGAATCCTAGCCAATGCGGGTGTGCTCGAGGGTAAAAAAGCTACTATGTTTACTGATGATGGAACTCTAGCCAAAGGAGGAGCGACTTATACCGGGAAAGGAGTAGAGGTTGACGGTAAAATCATTACCGCTACCGGACCAAGTACTGCCCGGGCCTGGGGCGAAAAAATAAAGGAGGCGCTTCGATGAAAAAATGGTTTCTGATTGCCATTATTGCCGCTTTCTTATCTTTACCGGCATTTGCACAAATTATTATAGGCCCAGGAGAAGGAGGAGGAATGGTTCCGGTAGCATCTCTCACCTCCGCCACCCCCTCCTCTGGCTACCCCGGCCAAACCCTAGAATCAGTAGCCATTGTAGGTTCCGGAACTCAATTTCAGACGCGCGGAGTATCATCAGTTGACTTTGGCTCGGGCATAACAGTAGGGTCGTTTACTGTCACTGATGATACCCATCTAACTGCTTACAATGTTGCTATTTCTTCAACTGCCGCCGCAGGATTGAGAACCGTAACCGTAACCTACAGCGACAACACCACGGTCACAGGGAAAATTTTTTCCGTAATCTCACCTAATTGGGTTATTCAAAAATCTGAAAACACCTCCGGCCCGGGTGTTCCCGATACCTACGACATTATGTACGATATCCAATTCATAAGCGAGAAGGTGGGCTTTGCAGTTGGAAACTATGACAAATTTTGGAAGACAACCGATCGAGGAGTCAACTGGACGGCATCAAATATCGGGGGAGATACCTATAACATATTCTACGCCGTACACGCGGTGGATGAAAAAACCATTTACGTGGCGGGAACCCACTTCAACAATGCCACTGGAGGGTACGACAAGGCCCTAGTTTACAAAACTACCGATGGCGGTTCAACTTGGAGTGATGTTTCTCCAACCCCAACTGAATACGGTGTAGGAATAAAGACCACCATAATTTATGACATTTTTGCCGCCGATGCCACTAAAGTCTGGGCGGCAGCTAAAGGAAATGGTATTTCACCAGGAGGCCCCAACGAAAACTTCTTCTATACTACAAACGGCGGCAGCAGCTGGGCAATTGTTAACATTGGCCAAGCACAGGGACAGAACCCAGAACTTTGGGGAGTAAGCGCCATTTATAACTCTTCTTCCAGCAACTATGACGTCTGGGTGGTCGGCGGTTGGCCAGGATTAGGATGGTGGTCACCTCCCCTTTATATTGGCTATAAAAGTAGCGATGGTGGAGCAAGTTTCTCACCCCAAGCCGAAGCCAGCGCCATGAATAACAGAACCTTTCTCAGAAAGGTACAATTCTTGGATCCAGATGTTGGATATACAATAGGAGACGATCAAACCAATGGATATATCTTCAAAACCACAAATGGCGGAACAAACTGGACAGAGGTAACTCCTTCTTCTGCCCCAGCCGTGCTTTATGGACTCCATTTTCTAGATCAAAACAACGGCTGGGTGGTGGGAGCCGGTGGAACAATTTTAAATTTAAGGACCACCGACGGAGGAACCAGCTGGACCTCTTACTATCGAGACCCTCGAGACTTATACGGAATCAGTTCCTATAACGCTTATAACGCCTGGGCCTGCGGGGGTGGATTTTCCGGCAGGGGGGGCGGGGCAGGAGACACCGGCCGAATTATTATGAAATACGTGGTCAACCCTACCATCGCTTCTGTTTCCCCAAGCGAAGGTAATCCGGGACAAACATTAAATGTGACCTTAACCGGAACTAATTTCCAGGGTGACCCGCTGTCTTTTGGCTCGGGAATCACGGTCAATTCTTTCACCGTGGCCGGTGAGTCCGCAGCCACCGGTACCGCAAATATAACTATTGCTTCCGATGCCTTACCCGGATCAAGAGATATTACTTTGATCAACCCCGACAGCGGCACAGTTACAAAAACCAGCGGCTTCAGTGTTGTGACAACTACAACCACCACTACAACCACAACCACCACTACAACCACCCTCCCCAAAACCAAAAAAATTGAATTCACTCCCGAAAAGCATATGCTCGGTCCCACATCCCAAACCCTCACTCACCGAACTGCAACCGCAGCCGAGAGCTTATTTAAGAGCGGAGGAGTAGTTAAGCTCATAAATTCTAGAACTGGCAAAGAAATCGTGGGCAAAAATGTGGAAGCGAGCGATGACGGTAAAACCATTGCTTTCGATATAGAGCTTCCACCAAAAACTGACACGTCCGCCTTCGGCTATTATGACTTATGGTACACCGGTCCCGATGGCGTCACTGCCACTTACTCTAGGGCCTTCACCTTAGAATATCCGGAAGGCGAAGTTTTCTTCTGGCCCGTAAGGGTTTCCTCAAGCGCGCTGAGGGCCGCCGCTCCCGCCGCTCAAGCCCGCATCGCCTACACCCTTTCTCAAGCTAAACCCATTGACATCTTTATCTACGATGTGCGCGAAGCAAAAGTTGTTTATCACCGAAAATATTCTGTCGGCCAATCTCCGGGAGGAGCTTCTGGTTACAACGAAATTCCTTTCGACGGAAAACTTGACGATGGAACCACCATTCCCAACGGCTCCTACGTTCTTCAGGTGGTTTCGGAGGGAAAAGTTATCGGAAAAACCTATTTTGTAGTAATAGACTAACAAGATAACCTTTGAATAACCAAGATACAAGATACAATAACCAAATAATAACCAATAACCAAATTCCAATAACCAAACGGAAGAGGCTAAGGCGGTTTGGAATTTGGAATTTGGAATTTGGAATTTGTTTGGTAATTGTATCTTGGTTATTGGTTATTTTGAGTGTTTCTTCTTGGTTATTGATTATTTGTGGTTCCAGCTTAGCTGAAGTCAAATTTACCTCCGACCTCACCCGCCTGGGCGTGGGAGCGCGTCCCCTGGGTATGGGAAAAATGTTTACCGGGCTTTCCGACGACTTGAGCGCGCTTTACCTTAACCCCGGAGGACTAGCCAGCCAAGATACTTTCCAAATCCTGAGCATGTCGGGACAATTTGTCAATCTCGTCAACTACTACACCTTGGCTGCCAGCGTCCCCTTAGGAAAAGGAGTGGTTGGAGTTGCTTATAATGGAGCAGGAATGGGCTTTAGCACCCCTGCGCTTAATTTAGTCGAAATTGCTACCGGAGAATATCGCATCATTCCTTCTACCACGGAAACCGTTTCTTACAACTACGGCAACTCAGTTTTTTCTTTTGCTTACAGCCAGACCCTTTTCCGACCCGATCTTTCCTTCGGGGCAAATTTGAAAATGTTTATGGAAAATATCTCCGGCTCTGACACAGCCAACGCCAAAGGGTACGACCTTGATCTGGGAGTCTTGTTTAAACCCCATCCCAGCTTAACCTTGGGAGCACTGGGAAAAAATGTTCTGCCCGCAAGCCTTGGAGGAAAGGTTGTCTGGAGTACCAACCTCGAAGAAACCCTGCCGATGGTTCTCAGTTTGGGGGGAAGTTTGAAATGGGATGCAAAACGTTTGGGAGAAATAACGGTTGGTGCTGATTATGAACTAAAACCAACGCAAGCAAATACTTTGGGGTTGATTCACGCCGGTATCGAATGGTGGCCCATACCGCTTTTTGCGGCTCGCGCAGGCATCGACCAGGATGTCATTGGAAAGGATTCTGGCACCGCCTTAGAAACTACTAACAATTTTACCTCGGGGGTCAGTTTAAAGATTGCGGACTTTCGCTTTGATCTTGCTTACCACCGCTACAATGATGTTACGGCCAATGATACCTATTATTTTTCTCTTGGCTACCGTGCTTCAAAGCTTGTTCCCCTTACGGTTCTTTCTCCGGCTGACAAATTGATTACCAATGAAGTTACCGTTATGGTTAGAGGAAAAGTTGAACACCCCAAAATAAAGAGCATTAAAATCAATGATCAGATTGTTGCTGTGAAAAAGGGAAGTTTTGAAGCGGAAGTCAGCTTGATGTTAGGAAAAAATACCATTTGGGTCTCCGGTTTAGATGAAAAGGGAAAAGCAATTAAATCGGTGAAACTTCGGGTTCTGCGATTGAAAAAATTTGCCGATGTTCCTTCTGACTATTGGGCTCGGGAAGCCATTGAACTTCTAGGCACTTTAAATATTATGCCTGGTTTTTCCAATGACACTTTTCGTCCGGAAGAAAAGATCACCCGCGCTGATTATTTAATCAATCTCCTTAATGTGGGAAAAACTCCTCCAGCCACCGAACTAAAACCTTTTCCTTTTAAAGACATAAAGCTCACGGATAAATTTGCCCCCTACGCCAAAGCCGGTTATGACGAAAAACTAATTCTGGGCTATCCCGACAAAACCTTCCGTCCTCTGAAGCTGGTCAATCGCCTAGAAGGAACCATCCTGGCGGTGAGATTTTCGAAGTTCAGCCTCGCTGAGGTGCGGGAGCGGCCCTACGAAGACATCTCGGCAAGACATTGGGCCATTAAAGAAATAACTACCGCCAAAGAAAAGAGTATGCTAAAATTTGTCCTAGAAAACTTTTATCCCAAGAAGGATTTAACTCGAGCAGAACTAGCAGTCATGCTTTCCAAAACTCCTAAAGTAGCAGCTCAGATTGAAGAGCTACTAAACTTTGAAATTGGTTATTGACCTTTAATGTAAAAGAAACTATAATAAATATTAAGAAGATTTCGAAGTGCCAGAAATAACTTTTGGAGCAAAAGAAAAAATGAGAACAAAAACTTTATTACTGCTTACTGCCTACTGCCTACTGCTTACTGCTTACTGCCTACTGTTTGGCACCTCCTCCCCGGCCTTCGGAGAGTGGACCCGCACGGTGTTGGATACCACTAACGACCTCCGGGCTATTGATGGCTATGTTGGCACAAGTGTTGTCACCCTTTGCGCAGCAGGGGAAAAAGGAACGGTTTTTCTTAGTACTAACTACGGCACTACCTGGACTAACATCTCTAAATCTCCCATTCCCAGTGACTTAACCATCAAGGGTGTTGCTGTTACACAAAGTTGTCTTTACATTGCTGGAACTTCAAATTCTCTCGGGGGTAAAATTTATAAATCGACCAACTGGGGAACTAGCTGGATAGATATTACCCCTTCCGATACTACCTACAGCTCTGTTTCTGATATTTCTTTCTTAGATGACAACTATGGAATTTTTTGCGCGGGAACATCTGCTGGTTCTGAAATCAGGTATACTACTGACGGCGGCACAAACTGGAGTTCTCCCAATACCGCACCTACTACTAATACCTATAACTACCAAAGCGTTTTCTATTGCTCAACAAGTTCGCTCTGGGTAGCCGGCTCCTCTGGCGTTATTTGGAAATCAACTAATGCTGGAAAAGATTGGACGAAAGTAAATGAAGATGTCTCCGGTGTGCCCACCATCCAAGGCCTCTACTTTGTCGATGCTAATCACGGTTTTGCGGTAGACGACAATAAAAACTTTTATTATACTACCGACGGCAATACTTGGATTACGAACAACCTGTCCCTCACCGATAATTACGGAGTTTATGCGACCGACAGCAATAATGTTTATATCGCTGGCTCCTCTAATAAAATTTTAAAGATGACCTACTCAGGAGGAAGCTGGATAGAATCAACCTCTTACACCTCTTCGGTGACAGGTGATCTTCATTATGATATCTGGGGGGTCGATGAAAATAACATCTGGGCAGTGGGCCATGGGGGAAGCGGCATTGTGGTGAGTCAAGTGGCTTCTTCATCAGCCGCATCTATTACCAATACAAATGGGGTTAGTCAATTTGCGCAAAATACCAATCAAAAACTCTTTATTAACGGCACAAATTTTCCTCCAGGAAGTTATCAATTGCAAATTATCCGCGACGGAAATCCCGTCTCAGGCATTACCACAAGCAACGTCAATCGTCTTTCTTCCACTCAAATCGAAGCCAACATTTCCGTGGGAAGCGGGGTTGCTTCTGGGCCAGTAGATGCAAAACTAACCACTCCCACAGGACAAATAATAACTATTACCAACGCCTTTTCTGTAACTCCCCCTCCTACTGTCACCCAAGTTAAGCCCGACAGCTGCAAAGAATTCTGGATTGGGAATATCGTGGTCAGCGGAAATAATTTTAACCATCCGGTTGTTACTTGCTCCGACTCTAATGTAAGAATTATAAGCCAAACGGCCACCGCTAGTGAAATTCAAATCCAGGTTGATATCAACGGCGCAAGCCCCGGCAATAAAATTTTCTATATCACAAATCAGGACCTAGGAAGTACCCAATTTAACTTTACTGTGCTTCCTAGAACTTCTCCCCCCACTATTTCCAAAATTCTAATTGACGATCGAGTGTACTTGCCAGCAAAAAAGCCCATGTTTATCAGCTCTAGTCCAAAAGTTGAACTTCGCGTAGAAGATTCAGCCGTTGGGTTTGACGATACTTGCTATCCGGTATTTTATGGCAAAACGGAATCGGGCTCTATTCACTATTATTTTGGCCGCCCTGCTGATGTAATTCTAAGCAATTTTGACTCAGGCATTGGCGCTTATAAAAACGCTACCGCTACCCTCCAAATCCCGACCAATGATCCTTTAGGTGAAGGAACAAAATATCTTTACTGCTGGTTTATCAATAAAAATGGTGATCCTGTTTTAGATTATGCCGAAGTAACTATCGGCGGAACAGGAACTACTACCAATATTACCAATATCTTTGCTGGCCCTAACCCAATTACCAGCAAGCATAACTCAGTAACGCTTCAATTTACTTCGCAAAATGATTTTACGGGTTCAATCGTTATTATGAATACTCTCGGCCAAAAGATTTACGAAATTTCTCCTCTTACTATTAAAGCGGGCATTAATAAAGTTCTTTGGAATTTAAATTCTTACCTTGGGTCTATTCCAAACGGCTTATATCTTTTTCTTGTCACTGGAGATGGGAAAACTTTAGCCAAAGGAAAGGTTATGGTTGCAAGATGAAGCTTAGACATTTTTTACTGCTTACTACTTTCTGCCTACTCCTTACTGCCTACTGCTTACTGCCTACTACCCCGGCCATTGCCCAAGCCGCTCCCGACCCCATCCGCATTGCTACCGGAGCACGACCCCTAGCCATGGGAAAGGCCTTCGTGGGCCTGGCTGATGATGTGGGCTCGATCTTCCTAAACCCTGCTGGTTTGGCAAACCCTAATCGCTGGCAAGTAACCTCTATGTCGGGAAAATTAATTGAAGAATTTAGCTATCTTTCTCTCTCTGGAATGTATCCTACAAATTACGGCAACGTGGGCTTAGCTTATGTGGGCTCTTCTATCGGAGGCGCTATCCCTACTACCATCGAAGCGGGCTCCGACCCGGATGATCCTATCTATACTCCTCTAACTGGCCCCGGCAGTGACCCCATGAGTTATTCTAATAATCTCATGATTCTCTCCTGGGGTGATAAGCTTGGGCGCTTGCTGCAGCTCCCTGGTCTTTCTGAACTTGGCAATCGCTTCCCGCAGCTTAAGGAATTAAACATCGGGGTCAATCTTAAGCTTTTTTCGGTTTACTTAACCGGTGACAGCATCACAGGTGGAAATGCTAACGGCCGAGAACTTGACCTTGGAATACAGGGAAAACCAACTCCTTGGCTCTCCCTGGGAGGAAATGTACAAAACCTTCTTCCCTTCTCCTTGGGAGGAAAACTTCATTACGATTCGGGCTGGGACGAATCTTATCCCGCAGTCCTCAAGTTAGGAGCTGCGGCCGATATCCTCGGGCCTAAAGAAGCCCTACGTAGTTTTGGGCCTCATCGAGTTAAAGCTCTAATTGATTTTGACCACGAAATCACCCGCGCCGACAAAGTTCCGCTTCTTTGGCATCTAGGCCTAGAGTGGAAACCGCTTGATTTAATCGCTATTCGAGCTGGAATTGATCAGGAAATGGTAGGAGTTAATCAAACAGCTAACAATCTTACCGCGGGCGTAGGCGTCTATTATGGCGACTTCCGTTTCGACTATGCTTATCATCAATTTGCTGGCGCTCCGGGAATTGATAACCATTTCTTCTCACTTTCTTACGGCATAGCCCCCGCCCCTGCTGCCCCTACAGAGAAAATGATCGCTTCCCCTGATCGCCTCATCACCACCGACCTAGTAATCAAAGTCGAAGGAACGGCTCTAGACACTAGCATTACTCAAGTAAAAGTTAATGGTATTAAGATTTCCATGTCTCCGCGGGGTGAATTCCAAACCGAGGTCTCCCTTAAGGTTGGCAAAAACGTCATTTTGGTTGAGGGATTTGACAGTACCGGAAAGTTAGTCGATAAGAAAAAATTAAGGATTTTGCGTCTTATTACTTATCCCGATGTTACCAAAGACCACTGGGCCTATGAACAGGTTAACTATATTGGCACTTTAGGGATTATCAAAGGTTATCCCGATGGCAATTTCAAGCCCGAAGGAAATATTACACGGGCTGAAAGCGCGGCCCTTTTAATCAGAACGAAAGTAGGTGGGGACGAGTTAGTACCAACGGCAGAAGGCGTGGTCTTTAAAGATGTTTCTCTGCGTCACTGGGCGATAAAATATGTTAATCTTGCCGCCAAAGAAGGAATTGTTAAAGGTTATCCCGATGGCACTTTCAGGCCCTCGGGCAATATTACTCGGGCCGAAGGTTTGGCCATGATCGCCCGCTTTGGTGAAGTTAAAGAAAGAGCATATTTGGGAACCGAGTTCAGGGATGTTGCAGCTCGTCACTGGGCAGCGCCTATTATTGCGGGCGCTTACCAAGAAGGAATGCTTGTGCACTTTAAAGACCAGCCCTTCGAGCCCAATAAGAAGTTAACTCGCGCCGAAGCGGTAGAACTGCTTTATCGCAGCAAACCAGTTATCAACCTCATTAACGACCTTAAGGATTTTGACAAGTACTAACCAACAAATCAACAGAAGTTTTAAATGACGCCAAAATTTATGTTGTGGGAGTAGCAAGCGGGGTCGTAAAAACAATTGCCGCCAACATTCAGCCGGGGATAAATAAAATTACTTATGATGGAATGGACATTTTCAGAAACCCTCTTGCCAATGGGATTTATCTCTTAAACTTCACCCATCCCCGCTATAGCGTTATGGGCACTGGAAAACTCGTCATCGCCCGTTAACCCTCGCCCCTAACCATAAATACCTGAAGCTAACTGACGAAAATTCGTCACTTTTGGCCGCTTTTATACTCCTTTGATCGTGGCAATAAAATTGCTATAGGTAGCTAGGTTAGGGTTAAGTAGTTGGTTTGGTTGTTAGAAAAGGAAGTTAGTATGGTTGTTGGGTAAGGGTTATAAGGCTAAGGCAGTGCCGTAAACTTTCCCTTTCCGAGAAGCTTTCCGGAATCCCGATCTACGATGCTCCAAACGTAAATGCCAGAAGAAACTAAAGTTCCTTGATCAGTAATTAAATCCCACTTAACTTTATTTGTTCCTGCCGAACCCCCTTCCTCCCCCGCCGCAAAGGTAAATCTTTTAACCACCCGCGCGGAAATGTCAACTACGAAAATATCAATATTGCCATCGCGGCTTAAAGTATACTGGAAGTAGGCCTCGCGTTCGGTCTTAAGATGCACCGGGCTTGGGTAGTTGAGAGGAACGCCAATCAGCCGAAGCGGCCCACCCATGACGGTTACCGCACAAGTGGTTGCCACCGAAGTTGCCATCCCCAAAGTCCCCCCACTGACAGCATTAAAGGTAAAAACATAAACTGTTTCATCCCCCACTGCTTTAAGCTCTTCCGGATAAGGCGCTTCAATCACAAAGGGCTTAACCCCAGAAGAACTTGCCTTTACTCCTGCAATGCTTGAAAGATTAAACGACTTAACTTCCCCTAAAGGAGTCCTCAAACTCATCGCATAACTAGCGGGCTCATTAAGCAAGAAAGGATCAGGAATATTAACTTCAACCTTGATATTTCCCTTTTCCGGCACCACAAAGGGCTGTTTCCCTTCTTCTTTTAAGCCATAAATCGCTGGCTGGTAAAGACGTCTGCCAAACCAAACCCTAATAACGGGAGAAGGCTCTCTGGGAATACCTGGTGCCGGGGGCGGTGGAAGCATAGCTCCTCCCCCCTTAGTCAAGGTTAAAGCTGTAGCAACTTCATCCACTCCCCGTCCCGAAATGGTTACTGCTACCGGATCTGCGCCGTAACCTTCAGAAGGATTGTCAGGGTTATCATTGGGGATCCCCACATAATAAGTTTCGCCCACATTAAGCGAACTAATTCCCAAGCTGAAAGCATTAATCATGAAGCGATTTGCTTGGCCAGAAGCACCGGCTGGTCCTACGGTATCAAAGGAATAAAAGCCCGCACTGTACTCCGGGATGATATGGTAAAAATAAGCGTTGTAACCATTAGCGCTTTTGCCGTCGGGAGCATCAGAAACAGTACCAACTATGGAATAAGTGGGATAATAACCTAAGCGGTACTGGGCTAAGCCAAAACCAGCTAAAATAACCAATAACCAAGATACAATGACCAAACAAATTACAAATTCAAAATTCCAAATTCCAAACCGCCTTGGACTCTTCCGTTTGGGTATTGGAATTTGTTTATTGGTTATTATTTGGTTATTGGATCTTGTATCTTGGTTATTCTTCATTAGGCACAACTCCACTTATTATCTTACTTCCTTTGCCTGAAAGGTCTTCGGTTTTGACCTTTCGGAAATCAAAAGAATTATAAGCATTACAAAAGAAATGCCTATTAACGAAAGATATACAATTAACTGTGGGTCCATAAATATTTACCCTCCTTTCTCGTTATCCACTGCGGAGACAATAGCTATAATCATCATGCTCACCGCAGCTGCTAAGCCTCCGATGAAGGTTGCCAAATGAAAAGTTTGGCCCGGAACAAACTGACCAACCACCAGGGCAACCACTGTCAACTTGGTTAAATCCCGAAAAATATTAGATATTACTTTTTTCTGCGCACTGGTTAGGCTCATTGTTACATCGTTCCCTGCAAAGTCAAGGTATAGTCATCGCTCACATATATTTGGTATCCACCCCCCACCTCCAGGTCAAAATCCACCCCCCCTTCCCTTGTCCAGTAAGAAACGGCCGCTCCCGTTGTGGGATCCCATTTACCGATAGCCAGCACAATATCCCGATCAATTCCCAGATCTCTTTTCGCCCGGCCATTGATTAGCCCTGCCAGCTGACTGGCCTTAGTTATGGCATTTCCACCGTCATCTTTTAAGTTTGGCGGAACAGCAATCGAATTTACCACCAGCTTAGCGGGGTCGTATCTTTTGAGATTATAAGTAAAAACCACACGACCACCACCAGCCATTCCCAATGTGGTATAGGTTTGCGTTGTACCACGAGTCGATCCATACCAGTTTGTCGCAATAGGAGTAAAACTATAAGTACCCTGAGGGGCGTCAGTTAAAGTAATGCTGGAACCATTTCTTGTTTCTCTTGTACCATCAGGAAAAACTATTTCCAAAGAGGTTCCAGTGATTTCCCTTCTTTCGTTACCGGCACCAGCCTCATTGTAACTAATAGCAATAGTTAATGTGAGCCGAAAAACATCTCCTGTCCTAACCAGTGACTCACTGATCGAACCGATAGTAGGAGAGAAAGGGACATCTGCTTTGTAAACGGTACTAATGGAAGCAGTCCAATCGTAAGGCAGAGTGGTCCCCGAAGCTACCCCGTGAGAAGCTTTTCCATAATAGTTGTTGCCGGGAGACGTTGGTGCAACTGTGCCATTCCAAGCCCTCACATATAACGTCCCCCCATCTAAAGAAGAAAGCTGATATTTATTTAGTGTACCAATCTTGGTGTACTGCGTTGAAGTATCAACATTAAGCTTACCGCTGCTTGAGTTCGGAGCTGGGAGAGTATTATGAAAAAACTCAAGTTTCGATTGATAAGGGTGATAATCGCTGTCGCGCAACGACCTACCATCTTTATCTGTGATACCACCATCGTTAATTTGAACGTTAATTCCCGTTGCCAAAACTGGTGAGGAAATTATTAGCATCCCTAAGATAAAACAAATTGCTTTTCTTTTCATAAGTTATCCCCTCCTATATATTATGGGAAAGCAATCGTCCAAGATTTTTCAGTGCCGGAGCGATAATATCTTGGCCGAGCTAATTCAAAGTTATCAATTCCCGCCGGTCCCACCCATCCACCAGAATAAGTAGCCCCTTCATAAACTTGATCAGCAACTTTCCATCGCAAAAGGTCATCTCCGTTTGAGGCCGTAACCCCCATGGCGGAAAGAGTTCTAGCCGTAGGGTAAGGATAAGCAATTAAGCTGTAACGACTGGCAGGTAGAGTTCTGGTGTAGGGAGTAGCAAGCGTTCCAAACCTTCCTACCAGTGCCAAGTTCACCTCGGTTTTGGAGCGAACAATAAATCCCTCGCCGATACGTAAGTTTCTGTCTTCACCCACCCATCTACGACCAGCATAAGTTGCACCGTGGTAGCCAATTCCGTCCCACCACAAAAACTCACCCCCCTCGCCCAACTGCTCAGCCACAATACCCGCCAAAGAAATATTGTCTTCCTGGAAAGGTAAAGCAGTAAAAACATATTTATTAGCGGGCACTGCCACCATTACTTTCCCAACAGTTATAGAGTTGTTGTCAGCACTAAGAATAGTAGTTCCACTAGGTAGGGGATCCGGCACAATGCGATAATAATAATTGTTAGTGTCTGAAGCAGCACCAGTATGGCGATAGGTCGTTACGCCAGAAGCAATGGAGGTTAAATCAGAAAATCTCCTTCTCTCAGCAACGAACTCAGTATCAGGACCAGAGGAAACATATATTTTTACTGCAGTTGCTCCTTTTGCCGGATCGTAACCCCAATTGAGAACAAGAGCATTGCCATCTCTTCGAATAGTTGTTTCCCTTATCCAACCTGTATCGTTAAGGTCAATTGTTCCTGGTCCAGCGCCCGAGGCTAGAGTAAGCGTTACATCATTATAGCCAAGGGAACTCAAGCCAAAAGTTACTGCATCAGCTCCGTAACCATCTGCCGCGCGCAAAACAGCAGAGGCAAAATAATTTGCCTCAAGGGTAATGGGAAGATTCTCGTTATAAAAGGGATTTAAGATAAATTTGCCATCGCTTGCAGTGGTGGTTTCAACCCGCGTGTTTCTCAATAGGGGATCTCCCGTCGAAGGATAAAGAATCGCGGTTCGACCGCTAAGTAAAACAGTATCAGGCACGCCCGAACCCCGCACCAGCTGCCCCCTCACCCAATAAATCCCCATAAAGACATGCGGCCCCTGCGCCAGGCATGCACCGGCTAGCAAACTAAATAATAATAATCCAACTAAAAGCTTTTTCATTACCTAGATGTAAATGTTATCGAAAAACCTCTATTAACCACAACCTGATAAGATCTACCAGTTACGATATTCTCACTTGCTGGATCAGCATTGGCACCGTTAACCGCGGAAAAAGTCAAAGTTCCACCTGGATAAGTGATAACATAACCTTTATCGATCTGGTTAACTTCATCCCACCAGCCGATCGAAGTAACCGCATTTGAACCAGCAGCAACGTTAAGCCTTTCAACCAACTGGCGCACATTATCAATGTTTACATCACCATGTTTCGCAGCAAACGGCAAAGCAAACTGATTCAAGCCAAGCCCAGTAGAAACGAAGCTATATCTAACGGAAGCAACACCACCCCCTGCTCCTACTACATAGGTCACAGGGTCACTCCAGTCCCCACTCACATCACCCCAATAGTTCTTGTGCTTCACTTTCACGACATATGTATCACCCGGGTTCAAAGTATCGCTTGGGGTGGAAAGGGTTAAACTTCTCCCACTCACCGTTCGATCAGGTAGAGGGGTGCCGTTATAGGTTATGTTCCATATTGACTGCGGTATCTCAACTTCTTTGCCATCGCTCCGAGCAGATTGAATCGAACTAAAGGTTACACGACGAGAGCTGCTGGGAGTAGGAGAAAGTACGCTAGTAGCAGTTTCATCATATTGATTTATAATAGGTTTACTAGGAGTATCTTTAACATAAAGGTAAGTTATACCCCCAAAATCTGAAATCACAGTTCCTAGGGCAGTATTGCTGAAGCCTCTTAAGTCTGTGTAATAATTATTTCGACTCGAATTATCCCAGAGACGAATGTAAATATAATTGCTTCCTCGATACCTATCATCATCCTCACACCCAAAATGAATTTTCTGCGTTGTCGGTGAAGAATCGACCTTTGCTTGACGATCTGTATCAGAAAGATTAAGTGTAATGGTCGGATCAGAATTGATGGTTCTTCCGGCCACATTGGGAGTGGTTGCATCTCCATTCCAATAATATTGAATCCGTTCTTTATCACTGACATTAATACTCTCTGGAAAGTTAACCGTCAAAACTGCCCCTGCTTGCGAAGCAAAGAGCAGAATTAAAAATCCAAGCCCCACCCATCGGAACAGTTTTTTCTTTTTTTTCATCTTCTTCCTCCTATCATCTTGATTTTATTTGGGCACTTAGCCCAAGAATATTTACATCCCAATAGCGCGCTCGCTCCGCCGACTTCCTGTACCAAAAACCTTCACCCACACTTAGCGTGTAAGCCGGCCAAGTTGTGGTTTTAACCAGCGGATTCAACCCTCTACCTGACTGATGATAAAGAGTATCCCCACTTTCCCCACCCAACCCACTGCTTGCTAAAGAAGCTGGCAAAGGATTGCCAGTTAAATCCAACGAAGCTAGGTCCTTTTGATACGGTGCTTCAAGAGATCCACAAAAGGTAATTACTACTGAGTTTGCCGATTCATTTCTAATCCAAAACCCAACCGTGGGAACAACATTAAAGTCCTGTCCACTCACCCCAGCCCGGGTCACGGTCACAACATCCAGTCCCGACCCAGAACGAGGGTAAAGCTTGTAGCTTACACCATCTGCCATCTGTCCTGGGAATACAAACGAAACTTTCCCATCATTAAAGGGGCAAGTAACCAGCTTCAATCCTGACGCTTCCAGCGCAACATTCACCTTCCCCACCGCTACCTTATTAACAAGAGCATTTTTTTCTGAGGTTGAAAGAACCCGATAATAAACCTGATCATCTCCATCCCCAACCTGCCCAGCATCGGTATAACTAACATTATTGCCAACATCTATTCCACGGTTCCAATTAGTAGGCAGGTTTTCAAATGCACCAACTCTTCGGAAGACATAAAAGCTGCCAGTATAAGTATCTGGTTCCTTATTCCATTCCACCACAATATCAGAACCAGATCTTCTTATTCTCAAGTTTCGCACATGCGGATCTTCTGACCAAACTTCGGGGGCTGGCATCACCATCGGCACCTCCCCATACATCCCACCTAACCCCATGCCGTAACTATCAGAAGAAGAATAACCAGTTACTGCTTGCCCTTTGATATCTTGCATTCGGTAATTTTCAGATTCCATCGAGGCGCTGCCGCCAGAGGAGATAGTAAGAGAAGGAATAGCGTAGGACTCGCTGGTCATGGCGTGGGATGGTGGGCCGAAGACCAAAGAACAAAAAACAAAAACCAATAAATTTATTTTCCAAAATTTCATGCTATCTTGTCCAGGCCTGCCTTAATTTGCAAATTAAACCCCGCACAACATTATACCACAGACTTTATAACTCCTACCAGAGTAAATTTTCCAAGCACACTGCTTAGTGCCTACTGCTCAAGACCGGCACGGCTATCCGGGCAGTCCCGGATCCCCGGATAACCGGATCCCCTTTACCATCGTCCTTTCCTCAAATTACCAATAACCAAATTCCAATTTCCCCTTCTTAATCGTCTATCGTTTTCGATGCTCGTATCGATATTCGTTTTTCGTTGCTCGATACTCGATCATTCACTCGCTTTAAAATCCTGCCCGCTCCTACGCTAGCTGTTTCATGCTTTCACGAACTTCGACTTTCGAGCTTCCAGCTTCGATACCAGCTTCGATTAACGATGAACGAGCTTCTTCCATATTTTATCTCACAAATATTCTGATAGAACTTTAGATTCTCATATGCCGCTTTTCTATATTTTTTGTAACTGTTATTAACCATTAGTAACCGTTAGTAACTATTAGTAACCATTAGTAACCTTACTCTTGTAACTCTTGTAACTCTCGTAACCTTTCGTAATCTCCCATAACCTCCTTAACCTAACCAAGTTGCACTCAGAAAATTCTCTTTATCATTGAAGCAAATCATAAATTTCTTAAAGAAGCTAGCCCTTCCCAGCAAATTAAACTCTACCCCCAACTTATCGGAGAATCCGATACTGGCATTAAATTCACGGCCAGCGAATCTTACTAGTAAGTTATGCAAATATACAGGAATTAGCCCGCCGTCACCGACTGTCAGCAAGGTCTTATGCCCCTTAGAAAATTAATTTTTAACATGCCAGCGACTTCGGGTTTAAAGATGCTGTAGCTGGCTCCGGAGTCAATGCAAGCTTCGGTCTCAACCCAACGATCAGGCGAGAGGATTTCCAATCTCACCACCGGTGCAAAAACACCCTTTTCAATTTCTAAATAAGGAATTCTCATAAAGCCGTTAGCATATCCTTTTTAGTCGGAAAATAAAATACGCCTATTTTCGCAGCAGGAGGCGCGAGTTTCTCTGCTTTCTGGAAAACCTCCATCCTGCTTTTTCCCGTTGCGACCACCTTTTCATTAATTACTGCGGCAAACCTACCTGCGTACTTCTTTGCGAAATCCCGAGCAAACTTCAAATCAAAACTTCTTTTCTTCATAATTCACGCCATCCTTTCTCCTCTCGTCCCTCGTCCTTCTTGATGTTACAAGATGTTACTTGACGTTACTTAATGTTACGTGAGGTTACTTTTCGCAACCTCTTGTAACCTTACTCATGTAACCTCTAGTAACCTCAACTCAACCAACAAGCCAACCAACCAACACCCCCCCACTCCCTAGGCAGTCAAAATCCATTTTGCACGACCTTCTGAAAGTATTACCAAATGATCTTTAAATTCTTCCGCGGCATGTGTCTTTAAAAAGGGCAGCAATAACTTTATAACCCTCCTGGCGTAAGACTTGTGCCACTTCTGCTCGAAACATTTGGTCAAGGTAAAGTCTGTACTTTTCAGGCATTTACTTCCCTAAGCTCAATATGATCAAGGGTTTCTCCAGCATAATGCAAAACCGCATGGATATCTTCCCGAGTTAATTCCGGATAACCAGCAAGAATTTCTTCCCAAGATTCTCCCTCTGCCAGTTGTTGAAGGATAACGGAGACGGGAATTCTTGTTCCCTTGATAACGGGCTTTCCGTTGCAAATTCTCGGATCAATCTCTATCCTTTCTAGTAAAGTCATGCCTTATTCCCTCCCTTATTCTAGCATAACCATGCCTAGTGCCTACTCTCGTCCCTCGTCCTTCTTGATGTTACAAGATGTTACTTGATGTTACTTAATGTTACGTGAGGTTACTTTTCGCAACCTCTTGTAACTTCTCGTAACCTCAACTCAACCAACAAGCCAACCGACCAACACCCCTCACTCCCATCCCGGATCCCCAGATCACCTAGTCCCGGATCCCCGGATAACCGGATCTCCTTCCCCAATCGTCCATCGTCCCTTCGTCTCTCAAGCCGCAAGCGGCGGGTTGGGATTTAATTAATTATCAGGTAACCAACCTCAATATCCCCAGTATAATAATGGAATTCATGTGTAATGTCCTGGTAATTTAATCTATTCACATGAATTTGAAACCCACTCCCCTGACTTTTTGAGCTGATTTGAATAGGAGCTGCCGCACCACTTTGAATAGTTAAGAGAATTATTGACGAGTCCGTCACATAAGAATTATGCACAAAAACATCATTACTACCATCAGGAATGGTAACCTTTCCTCCTACTGGAGTATTTTTTTTCGCAGTCGGTGTACCTGTACCTTCACTTGCGGCAATTTTAATCCTCCCACTCCCCACCTCCAGCGCCGGCCCACCACCAATATTTTCAGCAAAAACTCCACCAAAATGTGGGTCAGAAGAGATTCCAGCAACACCGCGTCCACTTTCTGTTGAACCACAAACCGCTGTGACGCTTTGAAAGCCGTCAATGTACTGTAATGACGCTAGCGATCCAACTGTTTTACCGGCCTCACCCTTAACAGCCGCGAAAGGACTTGCCACCGGCGAAGTCAATTTACCATATACCGCAATATTTCTTGTGTTTACTCCATATACTCCGATCCCATCATTGGCCGTACTTTCAAATGATCCGCCAGCTCGGGCCCCTTTTGCTTGAATGCCATAAGATGGGGTACTTGAACCGTAACCAGTTCTTATCCCCCCGAATCTATCAATGGATGTCTTTTCATCCCCACCATAAACAAAAGAAAGACCATAACTTCCTGTCCCGGTAAGCTTATTTGTTAAACTCACCGGATAAGATGTAGAACCAACTTCCAGTGTGCCCGTTATTTTTACCCTTCCACCAAAATACCCCGCATACCCACTCGTGCTCTCAAAAGAACCCCCGGCCGTTCCCCCACTGCCATACACTCCAACGCCAGGACCCACTCCGCCAACCCCGGCATAAATTGATGAATTTGTAGCTCCATAGACTCCATAGTTTTTGACGCTCCCACCGCTTACTCCAGCAAAGCCATCCCCCGCTCCAGCTACTCCACCAATAGGAACACCAAGCAAGTTAGGAGTTGTAAATGTTGTACTTTTGCTCACGCCTGCCACGCCTATTCCAAATGCACTATCCCCTCTGACACCAGATCCACTACTCGTATTATCCCCAAAAACCGCAGCTTTATTTTCGGCTCCCGATTTTCCGTATACCCCAATACCCCTGTAACTTTCTCCCAAAACTCCTGGGTTGTCTCCAGAAACTGTTCGACTATTGTATCCCCTAACCCCCGCTTTAGCTTCTGAACTCGTATATCCTTCAACTCCAGCCGCATCTCCTCCTATCCCTTCTCCCACAACTCCCGCTGACCTGCCAAAACCTACAACCCCGAATCCTCCGGCGGCGGTTTCATTACGACTGAAAATTGGTCCATACCACGGCGCGGAACTCGTCCAAATAAAAACGCTTGCCCCTTCACCGGTTATATGTTTCGCCGTAATCGCGAATGGGACCGAAACCAGGCGCTGGCGGGGCATTAAGGTCTGCCCCCCAACTGTTATTTGTAAATAGTACGTTTCAGCTAGAAATTCCGGCATGCCTGTTGGGCCAAGTATAACGTTAAAAATTCGAGTGGTCGGATCAACTAAAATTTGATCCGCAGTTGGTGCTCCCTCCGTAATAACGGTTTTTGTGCTTGAAAGGCGCGCGGTACCACCTCCTGTTTCCGTCCCCCCTTCATAAATTTCAAAAACTACCTGCGTTCTGCCACTCTCAAGGGGATCCCCCGTCAACCTCCCCTGCACATTAATCATCATGGGCACGGCGGAAGCGGAAGAAACCAGAAACCAGAGAACAGAAACCAGAACTAAACCAACCATTGACATTCTTTTTACCATTGCGATCAACCTCCTTTTCAAATTTACAAAGCCACCCCAACCTGCCTTTAACAGGCTTACTATTGTAGCATTCTACTACAAAGATTGTCAAATCGGTTTTGGCATTATATAATGTAGTAGCAACTACCATGGAAAACACTGAATTTGCTAAAATTTTTTGGGAAATTGCTGAGTTTTTGGAACTAAAAGGGGAAAATCCTTTTAAGATCCGCGCTTATCAAAAGGCCGCCAGAAATATCGAAGCCCTTTCTGAAAATCTAGAAGAAGTTTATAAGAAGGGCGGCATCCCTGCCTTAGAAGCTATTCCCGGCATCGGCGAGCGCATTGCCGGAAAAATTGAACAAATTATTAAGACCGGAAAACTTGACCTCCACCAAAAACTTCTTAAAGAATTCCCCAAGGGATTTATTGAGCTTATGGAGACCCCTGGGCTGGGCCCTAAAACCGCCATGCTCCTTTATAAAAAGTTGAAGATTGATAGTGTCGAAAAATTAGAAGCGGCGGCTAAAGCGGGAAAACTCCGCGATCTCCCGGGCATGGGCGCTAAAAAAGAAGAAAATATCCTTAAGGGAATTGAACTTAAAAAGAAAGTCAAGGGAAGATTTTTGCTTTCTGAAGCCCTAACTTACGCCGAGGCCATCGTCGCATCTCTTAAAAAATTAAAAGAAGTAGAACAAATTATGCCCGCGGGAAGCTTGCGCCGTGCCAAAGAAACTATCGGCGATATCGATATTTTGGTTACTTCTAAAAAACCAGAAGCCATCATGCAAACTTTTGCTAATTTGCCTCAGGTTGATCGGGTTTTAGCCAAGGGACCAACTAAATCTGCCGTAATTTTAAAAAACGGCCTGCAAGCCGATGTGCGAGTAGTAGATCCCGAAACTTTTGGCGCCGCCGCCCATTATTTTACCGGTAGCAAACAGCATAATATTCAAATTCGAACTCTTGCCGTAAAAAAGGGATTAAAAATTTCTGAATACGGAATTTTTAAGGGGAATAAAAGAATCGGAGGAAAAAACGAAGAAGATGTCTTCAAAGCTGTGGGCCTCCCTTATATTCCCCCAGAACTGCGCGAAGGAACAGGAGAAATTGAAGCCGCTTTAGCCGGAAAACTTCCTAAGCTGATTGAACTTTCTGATATCCGCGGGGATCTTCAAATGCACAGCAAATTCTCCGATGGAGGAAATACCATCGAAGAACTGGTAGCAGAAGCAAAAAAACTTGGCTACGAATACATCGCTATCACCGACCACACCAAATCCACCCGAGTGGCCGGAGGACAAACAGAAAAAGAATTTCTAAAAGAGCTTGAATATATTGATAAGTTAAACGCTAAACTTAAAGGGTTTAGAATTCTAAAGGGCGTAGAAGTCGATATTTTGCCCGACGGCACCCTTGACTTTAGCGATCAAGTCCTTAAGGAAGCAGAAGTAGTTATTGCTGCTATTCATTCTAACTTTAAGATGGATCGGGAAAAAATGACTAAACGCATTATTTCCGCTCTCAAAAATAAGTATGTCAATATCTTGTCCCACCCCACCGGCCGCCTCATCGGCAAGCGCGATCCTTATGAAGTAGATATCGAAGCCATTATAAAGGCGGCAAAAGACACGGGGACCTATCTTGAACTCAACTCTTTTCCCGAGCGACTTGACCTTTCTGATATTCACTTAAAACGCGCCAAAGAAGAAGGAGTACTAATTGCCATTAACACTGATGCTCACATGGCAGCCCAATTAGAAATGATGAAATATGGGGTTATGACCGCGCGCCGCGGCTGGCTCGAGAAAAAAGAGGTCATTAACACCCAACCCCTTGAAAAACTTCTTAAACTTTTGTACGCTAAACGTTAATGTTACTCCAGGTTTACATCGATGGGGCCGCAAGAGGAAACCCTGGTCCGGCAGGGATCGGGGTGGTCATTAAGAAAGGCGCTCAGGTCTTAGCTGAGATTTCCGATTTCATTGGCAAAGCCACTAATAATGTGGCTGAGTACCTGGCTCTTATCCGAGGCCTGGAAGAAGCTCTGGCTTTGGGAGCCACCAAAGTCGAGTGCTTTTCTGATTCGGAACTTTTAGTTAAGCAGATCAAAGGGGAATACCAGGTTAAAAATGAAGGCCTAACTCCCCTTTATTATCATGCTTGCGCTTTAATCAAAAAGTTTAAAACCTTTACTCTCTCCCATACCCTCCGCCAAGAAAACAAGCATGCCGACCAGCTTGCTAACCAGGGAATCGACCAGCACGCCTTGAAAGGATCCCCTTTGTTTGATAAAATGTAACCGAGGGGGACAGACGGTAGCTCCCTGGTCTTCTAGGGGGAGGAAAGTCCGGACTCCAAAGAGCAGCGTGCCTGGTAACGCCAGGTCCCCGATCAAATCGGGGAAGGAAAGTGGCACAGAAAACACACGGCCCACCCTAACCCTAAAGGTTAGGAGGCAAAGGTGAAAATGGGAGGCAAGAGCTCCCACACGACAGCTAGGCAACTAGCGGTGCGCCAAACCCCACGCGGAGCAAGACCAAATAGGGAGATGGATGGCTCGTCCGCCACGATCCCGAGTAGGTCGCATTAGATAGATTACCGTCCTCGACAGAATCCGGCTTATCGTCCCCCTCTTTTAGTGGAAAAGTTAAAATGTTGAAAATCAGTGTGGTTATCGGGACCTATAATCAAAGAGAAGTCCTCAAAAAAACCCTGATTTCGCTTTTTCACCAAACACTTTCTCCAGAGCTCTACGAAATTCAGCTGGTTGACAGCTCTTCTTTTGACGGCACAGACCAGATGGTGGAAGAACTGTCCTTTCCTTGCCGCTTCGACTACCTGCGGGTAGAAAACCGAGGCAAAGCTGCTGCAAGAAACATAGGAATTAAAGCTGCCAAAGGCGAAATTATTTTTCTTACCGACGCCGATATGGAAGCAGACGCTAAGCTTCTTGAAGAACATCTCCTTGCTCATGAAAAAAAATCAAATGCCGCCTTTGAAGGTTTAACCATTAATCCTGATGGCCAACCTTACATTCGAGCGCGCTTTCCAGCAGGGAAAAAATTAAAATGGTCATACTTTTTGTCCGGCAACCTTTCCCTTCCTAAAAAGTGCCTAATAGAAGCGGGACTTTTTGACGAAAATTTCTCGGGCTATGGTTGGGAAGACCTAGAACTAGGATACCGCCTGCACCAAATGAAAATTCCACTTTATTATCTCCCTTCGGCTGTTAATTACCATCACCATCCGGTATCCGTTGAAGAAATGAGCCAAAGAAAATACGAAATGGGAAAATCCGCCGCTCATTTCTTTCGCAAACATCCAAACTTCGAAATAAAAATGTTTCTGGGAATGAATCCCCTAGCTATGGGAATTTTCCATTTTCTAAAACGTCATCCAAAACTAGTAGAAAACATTCGCCGTAAATCTGAGCACTCTTTCTTTCGCTATCTCTTTGAAGAATATCAATACCGACGGGGTTTGGAAGAAGGACTAAACTCACCCTGAGCCTGTCTAATGATTAGGTTCTCTCTTCTTTTTGCTAACTTCCCTCTGTTCTTTTTCTTAGACCTTTTAAAATTCAAAATCCTAATATCTAAATCCTAAACAAATTCAAAATTCTAATTACCAAAATTCCAAATTGGTTTAGGACATTTGAATTTTAGATTTTGGTATTGTTTAGGATTTAGGATTTTGTGCTTAGAGTTTTAAGGGCTACGGAAGACGAGTTCAAATTCCTCCCTGTTGCGCCATTTAAAAACCTAACTTTACTATGATATGTTGCGCCATTTAAGAATCTAACCCTAGGAATATACGATTTCTTTGGGTCCTTTAACTTCAATGCCAAATATTCTTGAAATT
>Ga0078972_1001073_pt1 | contig 83496 bp, 71 predicted proteins | sample YelNatPaOPGAMG01_FD_67568 | JGI IMG/M metagenome (GOLD analysis project Ga0078972, IMG submission 67568) | Hot spring thermophilic microbial communities from Obsidian Pool, Yellowstone National Park, USA - OP-RAMG-01 (SPADES assembly) (version 2) | ecosystem: Environmental > Aquatic > Thermal...
ATATTGAAAAACCTCAAATTTGTGGTTTACTTTTTGTTGTGGTGAAAGGTTCTTTAAAATACCGGTTGTAAGAGACTACAGAATGACCGGGGCGTATTCATACATAATAAAAACCCCGTGGGTAATTCAGCCCGATAAAGGGGTTTTTCAGCTAATCGCTGCGGCGATTAAATCTAATAATGATGGTGTATTGCCATTAAAAGCGTGGCATTTTAAATGCCAACGCCGGCAAAAATAAAGCCATCCAGTGAAAACGCCAAGTCTCAAAAGAACCTTCACCACCTATTTTCTTATTCAGATTCCTCTGCGTAAATAAAATCCCATTACCGCCTTATTTAGCGGTCTTTGCAATTCAGGTTTTCCGGGATGTCGCGGTTGTTATTTGATTATCTTCAAGAATCTCTCGTAAGCATCGAGCCATTTTTGTTTTTCACCGGCTTGAGGCTCGATAATTTTGACTTCCATAGAATTCTTGACAACTTTTCTTGCTGCTGAGAGAGACGGGAGATCGCCCATTGTGATTGCCTGAACAAGGATGTTCCCGGCGGCAGTGGCTTCCACTGGTCCTGCATATACCGGGATTTGAAGCGCATTTGCCGCAAATTGATTTAACAGGGCATTTTTACTTCCACCACCAACAATATGGAGTCTCTTGATTTTCTTTCCGGTAAGTTCTTCTATCATTTCCAGCGTCCGTTTATAGAGCAGCGCCAAACTTTCAAGGCAGCAACGGACATACGCCCCTGGAGTCTGCGGAACCGGCTGGTTCGTCTCTTTGCAGAATGCTGCAATCTTTTCGGGCATGTTATCAGGCGCTATAAATCGCGGGTCTGACGGATTTATGAGCGACACAAATTCCGGCGTTTTTGAAGCCATTTCGGTCAAGGTCGAATAATCGTATTCCTTGCCTTGTCTTGCCCATTCTCTTCTGCACTCCTGAATTAACCACAAACCAATAATGTTTTTCAGAAGCCTGACAGTTCCGCCGTAGCCGATTTCATTGGTGAAATTCAATTCGCGGCATTTGTCTGTGATTACCGGGGTTTTTTCTTCTACACCCATGAGCGACCATGTGCCGGAACTCAGATAAGCCCAGTTATCACCTTCGCCCGGGACTGCTGCCACCGCCGCACCTGTATCGTGCGAACATGAGGCAATCACATCAATATTTCCAATACCTGTCTCGGTAGCAATTTTATCTTTAATCTTACCAAGTTTTGTTCCGGACGGGATAATTTCCGGGAAAATATGTTTTGGAAGTTCTAGCGCGGACAGCAGTTTTTCCGACCACGTTTTTGTAACCGGGTTATACAATTGAGTTGTGCTTGCCAATGATACTTCGGCTTTCCCGACACCGCACAGATAATCATTGAATGCGTCGCCTATCAGAAGCATTCTTTTGGCTTTCATTAGTCTTTCTTTCGGCTCGGCAGCAAGCTGATAGATAGTGTTGAGCTGCATAAATTGAATCCCCGTTTCGGCAAAGATTGTTTCCCATGAAACCTTTGATTTTGCATACTCAACACCGCGCAGAGTCCTCGAATCTCTGTAGTGATAAACAGGTTTCATTATGTTGTTGTCGGCGTCGTAAAGTATGTAATCAACACCCCATGAATCAGTGCTTATGCTGGAAATAGGAATTTTCAGCGACGCAGCCTTTTTAAGTCCGTTTATTACTTCAGCAAATAACCTGTCTATATCCCAGTGAAGTGAACCATTGACGCGTTGTGCGCCGTTCGGGAACCTGTAAATCTCTTCGAGTTTAAGGCTTCCATTCTCCAAAACGCCGAGCATGATTCTTCCACTCTCGGCTCCCAAATCGCATGCCAGAAAATTCTTTTTCATAATTCGTCCTGAGTTTTGCATAAAGATTAAGACAGACAGACAAAGAAAATCAATATTTATCCTTCGTTTTTATTTTTTGATGGTTTTCGTAAGCCATGCTCATTCCGACCATATCAGCAAACACAGCGAATTAATTCTGAGTCCACCTACATCGCGTCTTTTGAAATTGCGTTATTTAAGACCTCGCAAAGAACACATAATGGAGTTTTTTCAGCCACGAAATTTTTCACACAACGGTATCGATTACAGGCTAACGTTACTGCCAGCCGGACATGTCCTTGGCAGTTCCATGCTTTATATTGAAGCCGGAAATACTTCCATTCTTTATACAGGCGACTTTAAACTCGGAAGCCCGATAACTTCCGAACCATGCAAACCACAACGCGCTGATTTTTTAATAATAGAATCTACATTTGGAAAACCGGGTTACAATTTCCCTGATGTTAGCGTTATTACCCGTGAAATCGCTTCTTTTTGCAAAATGACCTTATCGGAAAATAAAATCCCTGTTTTGTTTGCATATTCTCTTGGCAAAAGTCAGGATGTTATAAAACTGCTTTCCAAAGATGGCTTTAATATAATGGTTCATGAGCAGATATATAAGACTGTTTCTGTGTATCGCCGGTTTGGGGTTAGCCTGCCAACGGTTGAAAAATTCTCACCTTCAAAGGCAAAAGACAAAGTCCTTATAATGCCCCCAGCAGCAAAGAATTTCTTCAATGAAATAAAGAAAGAAAAGATTAAAACCGCATTATTAACCGGCTGGGCGGTTGACAAAGACATACTTTACAGATGTGAAACCGATGCCGCATTTGCTCTGAGTAATCACTCTGATTATCAGGAACTTATAGATTTTGTGAAGATTGTTAATCCCCGTAAAATTTTCACTGTCCACGGTTTTTCATCCGAGTTTGCACTTGATTTAAAAAACCGCGGATATGATGCCGAGGCGCTCGAAGAATCTGGTCAGAAATGGTTGCCTCTCGGGAAATTTTAAATGTTACCGGATGCATTTTCGTTTTGTGATTTTTATTTTCAGGTTTATTTTAGATTTGTTTTTTGTTATTTGATTATTCTTTTGAAGGATGAATAAAGTGAATATCTATAAGGAATTAGAATGGCGGGGTCTGATAGCGGACTGCACCGCCACCGATGAGTTGGTTAAGAGGTTAGAGGAAAAACCAATAACTTTGTACTGCGGTTTTGACCCTACGGCTGATAGTCTTCATGCCGGCAACCTTGTTCCTCTGATTGCGTTGAGAAGATTTCAACTTGCCGGACATCGCCCGATAGCGGTTGCCGGAGGAGCCACAGGTTCAATCGGCGACCCGAGCGGAAAGACACAGGAACGCCAGTTGCTGTCGAAAGAGGCTATCGCTTACAACATTTCGCGGGTCAAGCAGCAATTGATGAAACTCCTTGATTTTGAATCCAAAACAAACCCGGCTATCCTTGTAGATAACGCCGAATGGATTGCCCCCATCACATACCTCGATTTCCTGCGCGATATCGGGAAGTTATTCTCCGTCAATATGATGGTTGCCAAAGAAAGTGTAAAGGCGCGCATGGAAGACCGCGAAGGAGGCATTAGCTACACAGAATTCAGTTACATGCTTTTGCAGGCATACGATTTTTATTATCTTTGCAAAACCTATGATTGTGAATTGCAAATCGGCGGTTCCGACCAGTGGGGGAATATAACCGCAGGCATTGATTTATGCCGTAAAAAACTCAATCGCACAGTTTATGGTCTTACGCTGCCGCTGATTACCAATGCGGACGGCACCAAATTCGGCAAAACTGTTGCAGGCGCAGTGTGGTTAGACCCGCAAAAAACGAGTGTCTACAAATTCTATCAGTTCTGGATCCGCACAGATGACCGCGATGTAATCCGTTACCTGAAGTATTTTACCTTCTACACACAGGAGGAAATTGCTGAACTTGAAAAATTACACAATGCAAATCCTGGTGCCAGAGACGCGCATAAAGCCCTTGCCCGCGCCGTTACAGAACTGATTCACGGGAAAACAGCAACCGAAGAGGCAATAAAGGCAAGCGAAGTTCTGTTTGGAGGGGATATAAAGGGAATCACTGAATCCACATTTGCCGAAATTGCCGGAGAGGTTCCGAATGTGGAAATTCCAAAAGAAAAACTGGACGGGCAGGGGATTCCGCTTGTGGATGCGCTTGTGCTGTCTAAATTAAGTTCATCAAAGGGAATGGCGCGCAAGGATATTGAAGGCGGCGGCATTTACATCAATAACGTCCGGGAAACAAATATAAACAGAACGCTTACCATGGCTGATTCAATCTTTGGCAAATTTATTTTACTGCGGAAAGGTAAGAAAAATTATGTTATTATTAAGATACTGGCATAATTAAAGTCGCCTGAATTGATCGGAATTTTAATGAACCAAGGTTTTATATAATGAACAGTTTCCTTACAATTGCGGGGAGGCAATTCAGATCCCGATTGATGGTCGGGACTGGCAAATTCTCATCCCCCGAAGCGATGCGGGACGCCCTTGCTGCAAGCGGAACAGAAATCGTAACTGTGGCTTTAAGGAGGGCTGACCTTAGCGGGAAACGGGATCCGTTTGCAAATATACTCGATTACATTGACCCGCAGAAGTATCTGATTCTTCCGAACACAAGCGGAGCAATGAATGCGGAAGAAGCCGTCCGGCTGGCGCGGTTAGCCGCTGCTGCTGGTCTGCCGAAGTGGGTGAAACTCGAAATTCATCCCGATCCGCGTTATCTTCTCCCGGACCCGATAGAAACCTTAAAAGCCGCAGAGCAACTTGTGAAAGAAGGTTTTGTGGTTCTTCCATACATAAATGCCGACCCTGTTCTTGCAAAGAAATTGCAGGAAATCGGCACAGCCACAGTCATGCCTCTTGGTTCGCCAATAGGCTCAAACCGCGGCATTCAAACCAAAGATCAGATACGGATTATCATTGAGCAAGCCACAGTGCCTGTGGTTGTTGACGCAGGTCTTGGAGCGCCGAGTCATGCAGCTGAAGCAATGGAAATGGGGGCAGATGCCGTTCTTGTGAACACTGCCATTGCCGTTGCCGAAGACCCGGTTAAAATGGCGGTTGCATTTAAACTGGCAGTCGAAGCCGGGAGAATTGCTTACGAGGTTGGACTTGCTGCGCAAAGCTTTACCGCAAGCCCAACAAGCCCGTTAACCGCATTTCTCAATCAACAACAATGAAAAATTCAAATATACCGGTTTTAAGCGTAAGGCGGGTTAAAAATTTACTGGAGAAAATCCGAGATACGAAAATTGTTGTTGTCGGCGATGTAATGCTCGACCAGTATATATGGGGACATGTATCAAGGATTTCCCCCGAGGCGCCTGTCCCTGTCGTAGAGTTTGTCCGCGAGAGTTATATGCCCGGCGGCGCCGCAAACGTGGCAAGAAATACGGCTGTGCTCGGAGCCAATACAGCCCTTTTTGGCGTCGTAGGTTGCGACCATGCCGCACAAACCCTCCGTTCCTTGCTGGAAAACCATGAAATTGATTGTTCCGGAATTGTGGAGTCAGATAACCGCCAGACGAGCATTAAAACCCGTATTATTGCAGAACGCCAGCAGGTCGTAAGACTTGACCGCGAATCGAAAGATGAAATCGATTATGAAATTACTGAAAAAGTTCTGGAACAGATTAAGAAAAGGTATGCCCGCCCCGACGCAATTATCCTCGGGGATTACGGTAAAGGTTTTGTTACACAGACGTTGGTAGATAGCTTGCGGGATTACTGCAGAAAAAATGGCATCTGGCTAAGTCTCGACCCTAAACCGGTTCATCGCCTCAATATTCAAGGGTTGTCTCTGGTTACCCCGAACAGAAAAGAGGCTTTTGAACTTGCCGGTATGCAGGATAAAGGGAAAAAACCTGACCCGATGCTTGATGCGGATTTGCTTTTGGTAGCGGAGAAATTGCTTAACACACTTTCGCCGGCGTTGCTTCTGATTACACTTGGAGAACAAGGAATGTTGTTATGCCAGAGAAACGGTAAGCCATTTCACATACCGACAGTGGCAAAGGAAGTTTTCGATGTTTCCGGTGCAGGTGATACTGTGATCGCCGCGTTTACACTCGCTATCACAGCGGGAGCCTCGCCAGTCGAAGCGGCAATCTTTTCTAACCATGCAGCAGGAATTGTTGTAGGCAAGTTTGGAACCGCGGCAGTTAAGCCCGAGGAACTGATTGAAAGTTTTCGGGATAGCCAATAAATCAATTTCTGATGAATAATGTTTCCATGAATGCCGGAAAAATTACACCCGGTTATGTAAAGAACATTAAAGGAAAAGAGACAATTTTTTCCCTTACCGCTTATGATTATCCGACTGCGTTGATTCTCGACAAAGCCGGTATTCACATCATTCTTGTCGGCGATTCGCTTGGCATGGTCGTGCTTGGTTATCCTGACACAACCCATGTTACGATGGATGAAATGATACATCACACAAAGGCGGTTGCCCGGGCAAAAACACGCGCCTTAATTGCCGCCGACATGCCATATAAAAGTTATAACTCTGATAAACTGGCAGTGGAAAACGCCCGCAGACTGGTCTCTGCTGGAGCGGAGGCAGTAAAACTCGAAGGTGGAAAGGCGGTTTTGAGTCAGGTAAAGGCAATATTAAGCGAAGGTATTCCGGTGATTGGTCATATCGGAATGTTGCCTCAGCATATCAGGGAAGAAGGCGGTTATCGGATAAAAGGTAAAGTCGAAGTTGAGAAGCAGGCATTGGTCGAAGACGCTCTTGCTCTGGATGAAGCAGGAGTTTTTGCAATAGTCCTCGAGCTTGTTTTTCCTTCTGTGGCGGAAGAAATAACAAAAAGAATTTCAGCGCCCACAATTGGCATCGGCTCAGGCACGGCTTGCGATGGTCAGATTCTGGTTTCCTATGATTTATTCGGCACTTCACCCGGGTTCATCCCGAAACATGTTAAATATCACGGAAACCTTGCTCAGCAGATGATTGAAATTATTCAGACATGGAAAGAAAATATCAAATCGCAAAGATAAATCCGTTTTTCAGATTTTCTGAAATGCAACATTATTATTCACGGCTCATGACAATTTGCACCATGACATCATAAATGTAATTTTCCAATTTAAACTATTTCTTTGTTAGGGTAAACCTGAGTCAGTCAATTATTCATAAAATCCGTATTCATACGCGGTATCGAAGAGAGCGACAATATTTTCCGGCGGGACATCCGCCTGTATATTATGAACGTTGTTAAAGACATAACCGCCGCCGGGTTTAAACGCCTTAATATTTTCGATAACATTTTTTCTGACTTCTTCCGGTGTTCCGTGGGGCAACACATGCTGAGCGTCGCACCCGCCGCCCCAGAATACAAGTTGCTTGCCAAATTTTTCTTTAAGCGTATACGGATCCATGTTTCTGGCGCTTATCTGGACGGGATTTAAGATATCAATGCCGTTATCAATCAGGTCGGGGATATATTCAATACACGAGCCGCAGGTATGATACCAGATTTTTGCTTTTGTCCTTGATTTAATAAACTGGACAAGCCGTTTTTGTCTTGGCTTGACAATCCTTCTATAAATCTGGGGACTGAATAGAGGACCTTTTTGTCCTGTCAGGTCATCGCCAATCATTATTACATCCACCACATCGCCGACTTCTTTTAAGAACAGGTCAAACCAGTCAAGCCAGAATTTCAAAGTGCAGTCGAGCAGGGCTTCGCAAAATTCCGGTTGCTGAACAAGGTCGCACATCCATTGTTCAAGCCCTCGCATATACCAGCAGATTTCATAAACAACACCACTGATGCCGCTCACGACAGCATAGTTTGTTTCTTTTTTAAGGAAAAGAGCCTGCTCACGCAAACCTTCAAACCGCGCCGGGTCGTTACCTTTTGGAAAAGGATAATTCTTTAAATCATCTATTGTCGCTTCAGCAAGCGGATGATACGTGATATCCATATAAAGCGGACTGTCTTCCGGCATTGACCATCGAACTCCGAATTCATCTGTAAGATCATACCAAACCTTTCCGTTCCTTATATTTTTTACTATTTCCCCTTTAAAGCTCGAACCGCCCTTTGCAAAGATGTAACGTGTATCAACGTGAAATCTTTGTAAAACCTCTTCGCATGGTCTGGCGAGTTGCTGGACTGCATCCATGATTTTTATTTCATCTTTTATACCTAAATGATTTATCAAATTCTGGTATGCAATTCTGTGAATACCAGTCTGATTCCCGCCGAGGTCAATTGGTATGCGGTCAGGAACCTCATGGTTCAGGGCTTTTAAAACGCGTTCCCGCGGTGTCAAAGTCTCTTTGCCTTTCATAATCTGTTATCTGTTCTTTATTTGTTTTTTGTTTCCATGAAATACCATTCCATAATTTCGCAGCGTTCCTCTTCTGTCAGGGCATGAATTTCTGGGAATGTCAGATGCCTCAGCACAGGATACTTACTGTATTTTATTCCCTCAGTCTGGACAACTTCAATATTATGAGTGTCTTTGAATCTCTCTCTGATAATTTGGGGGATTGACCGGTTTTTAAAACTATGGATTTCAACAAGAATATCTGCATTTTTAAGCATCGGCGCCTTAGCCGGGTCCAAAAGTTCCGCTTCATACCCCTCGCAATCGCTGAAAACAAGCGCCTTTGAACGTACCGGAATTTGTTGCAGGGTCTCAGGACTGCAAAATGCCCCGAGTTTTACTCTGTTTTCGACTCCGTTGAGCCTCGCAAGTTCGCGGCAGTCGTTTATCAGATTTTCCTGTATATCAAATCCGTAAATTATGGCGTCCGGTATCCTTCGGGCAAAACCGATGACGTAATAGCCTTCCGCACACCCCACATCTATAATTTCCGAATAGGGTTTTGAGCATATTTTCTCAATCACCGGGTGCAAATATGATTCATATATCCCGAAAATTTTTTCAAACTTGTTGGAAGCCCAACGGTCGTCATACTTCATTCCTTTAAATGGACCATCCTGAACGATATTAGGGAAAAGGCCAAGTTGTCTGAGTTTCTCTTCCGCCTGACGCCTTCGCTGGCGATATCTTTCATACGCGAGAAAATCAACTGCTTTTCCCACAAGTCTGCATTTAAGCATTAACTGTACTAAGCCTGAAATATACTTTCTTAAAATGGACTTCATTATTTAATGGATATTAAGGATTGGCGTCTATATAAATCAAGCGCCATTTAATTTACCGCGTTAAAAAATCATTTAAAATGAATAAATTCCTTGCAATTAACTTTTAAAAATGGCAAAATATGTAAAATGAGGACACTGATAATGGTTAAATCAGAGTCCTTGGCAGTCTAAATTGAAACCACAACCATTAAAAATTATGAAAAAGTCCATGAAAACTCAAACAGAGCGCAGTTTTGGTTTTACGGTTGTGTCCTCAGTCATAAGATCGAAGGCGGTAGTGAGGGTTTGTAGCCTTCTTTTCGCTATTATCGCAACCTATGTGATGGCAATTCCATTATTTGGACAGCTGACTTTCACCCATACTTTGGATATACCTGTGACAACGCCGGAGGGGTCAGGTCCATCTTCTATTGCTGCAGGCGATTTTAACAGAGACGGTAATACCGACTTTGTTGTGGCGCATTCTTTTGCTGGAGCGAAAAAACTGGTTATTTATTTTGGCGTCGGTGATGGCACCTTCCAGAGTCCTACTTACATTGATGTAAATGGAAGCGTTTCGTTTGTTGCAACTGGTGATCTGAATAACGATGGCATCATAGATATAGCGGCGGTTAATGAAGATTCTCAGGCAGTCACAGTCTTGATTGGTAATGGTGACGGCACATTCGCTTCGCCGATGGATTTTTCGCCCGGCGCCGGGGCTAATCCGCGAGCGCTCGTGATTGCGGATTTTAACTTAGACGGAACAAACGATATCGCAACAGTTAACACCGGAAATAACTCGGTCACTATTATGAAAGGTGAGTTTTCGGAAATTTTCACGCCGATTTTTAGTTATGCCGTCGGGAATAACCCGTGGTATATAATTTCTGCCGATTTTAACGGCGACGGAAAAGCCGATCTTGCTGTTGCCAACAGAAATGATAATACTGTTTCCATTTTACTCGGATATGGCGATGGTTCCTTTGCGGATGCAATTACGGTGAGCGCTGGTGCAGGTTCGGACCCGGTATCGCTTGCTGCGGTTGATTATAATAAGGATGGATACCTTGACCTGCTTGTTGGGAAGTTAACCGGGAATTTGGTTAATATATTGAGAAACAACAAATTTGCCTATTTCACGTCTGTTTCTTCAATAAGTGTTAATTCGCCTTACCATATTGTTGCCTGTGATTTCAATAACGACAAATTAATGGACTTTGTTGTAACAGATTACAGCGGGTCAAGTGTGAATTTCTTCCGCGCTCTTCCTACAGGAGGATTTGACTCAGCTGTAAACGTCAGTGCCGGAACTGCTCCAATTGGGATTGCTACCGGAGACGTCAACGGAGATGGAGTTCCCGATGTCCTGGTTGCAAACAATGGTTCTGATGATGTCTCTGTAATAGAAAATGAAACACCTGTTGCCTTTGATAGCAGCGTAAGCGGTCTGGAGGACAATGATATACCAATTCAATTAAAGACTACTGCTGATATCTCTCCAAGTTATACAATTGTCCAGTCGCCGCTTCACGGGTCGCTTTCAGGAACTGCGCCAAACCTTACTTACACCCCTAACCCTGACTACTACGGACTTGATTCATTCAAGTTCAAAATTACTGCTGGTGGTGTGGACTCCGTTACAGGCACAGTCAGTATTTTGGTTATCCCTGTAAATGACCCGCCCTCATTTACATTAAGCGGCGCAAATGTCACTGTTTACGAGGATGCGCCGCAACAGGTTAAAGAAAACTGGGCAACAGGAATTTCCAAAGGTCCTTATGAAAACAGTCAGGGATTACGGTTCATCCTTTCGAATGATAATCCAGATTTATTCCAGATTCAGCCATACATGAGCATAGTAAAAGGACGGTTAATATTTAAACCGAAGAAGGACGCTTACGGTTCAGCAACTGTAACTGTTACCCTTAAAGATACAGGCGGTACTGCTAACGGTGGCATAGATGAAGTAACCGATACCTTCACCATAACTGTCCTTCCTGTAAATGACCCGCCAACAATAAAGATTGGACCGAGCGTGATTGTATCAGAGGATTCTGGTCCACAGGTTTTCCCGGGATGGGCAAAAGATATCAGTGTTGGTCCAGCAAATGAAGCCGGGCAGAGTTTGAATATTATTGTAACTACAGATAATGACAGTCTATTCTCTGATCTGCCTGCAATAAACCCGAACACCGGCGACCTCACATTTACACCTGCTCCGAACGCAAATGGCTATGCCTATGTATCTGTTTACGCTCAGGATGATGGCGGGACAGATAATGGAGGAAAAGATACAAGCCCGATCCAGAGATTTAGAATAACTGTCAGACCTGTAAATGACCCGCCATCATTTGATATCGTTCAGAACGAAATTGTATTGCAGGCTGGAGATACAAAATTAAAGGACTATCAGATTATTGATAATATTTCGCCCGGTCCCGCTAATGAGGACAAACAGGTTGTTACATTCCGAATCGTAAGCAATAGTAACTGGAGTATTTTCTATAGACAGCCAGTTATTCTCCCGAATGGAATTATACGATTCAGCGGAAGGGGAATTCCGGGACAAGCCACAATTTATATTAAGGCTGTGGATAGCGGCGGAATTTCCTTTGGAGGAAATAACACTTACACCTCGCCAACTCCGGTTATTATAAGATTTGAATAATTTACAATTTGCCTATACAGCGCAGAATTTGTTATAAGAATTACAACGTAAATTAGTTAATTAAAAAACAGGTCTGATTTTAAAATCAGACCTGTTAATTTTTTAATCAATAATTATCTCTCTGTCTCATTTATGTTTAAACATTTGAACAAGTATCATAGATATTCAGGAAATAAATAACTATTCAGGAAATAAATAATTCGTTCTCACGGTATTTTAGTAAAAGGCAATATATCTGCTGTGCCGTTAACTGGTTAAACTGGATGGATTTAGTTTAATTCCTTGATTCTGATATTTCTGAAGTCGAAGGCTTTGTCTTCAATCTGGATCCCAATATAACCTTTCTCGCGATCAAGTTTGTCAAATTCCCAGTTTGGTTCGCCATCAACGGTTAGCGATACTTTTGGACCTTTGACTTCAATCCGCATTTTAACCCATGTATTCACTGGCTTTTTTGGTGTTTCCGCAGGAACCACGGCTTTATAGCCCCGGACGAGTCCGCCAATTGCGCTATACCTGAGGTTTATCTGCCAGCCATCCGTAGGCCAAGGCTTTCCTTCTGCCCCGCAGCGGATGAAAATGCCGCTGTCATATTGCTCTTCGAGCGCTCTCCACTCGAGTTCAAGGATAAAATCTTTGTATTCTTTTTCTGTCCTTATCCATCCCATTCCCTTTGTAATTCGCAGATTCCCATCCTTGACCTCGCATTCAACATTATGTACCTTCACCCAGCCCGTAAGGTCTTTGCCGTTGAAGAGAGAAACCCAGCCATCATCATCAGCCGCTCTGACGCAGATGGCAAAACTAAACGCAAAAATTAACCCAATACCTAATTTAAGGATGTTCTTTTTCATGGGTGTTAAATAACCTGCTGTTTAAACTATGTCAAGCGTGAATTCAAAACCCTTTGAGTAATCCGGAAATTTTGGATTGGTTCTGGAAGTCTATATAAATGGAAATAGTTTTTCTATGCCACCGAATATTTATAAGCCATCGGCGAGGACTTTATCTGATAAAATTTTTCGACAATAACTTCCGGTGTCAGTCGCTTCAAACATTCAAGTTCGATATTATTTCTGCATTTTCGTTTGAAGCACGGGACGCAGGGGAGGTCTGCCTGCATGACCCCTTGTGGAAAACCGTAAGGACCTGTCCGTTTTGGTTCTGTTGGACCGAAAAACGATAAAAGCGGTTTCTTTAATGCGGCTGCTATGTGAAGCGGACCAGTGTCGTTTGAAATAAAAAACTCAGATAATCTGATAATTTCAATCATCTCCTTGATTGTTGTACGGGTTGCAGTATTGATGCATTTTTCCCCGATAACTGTCTTCATTAATTCAGCAATTTCCGAGCAGTCCTTGCCACCTATGACAACAAAATCCATATCCTTTTCCTGCCCGGAAATTATCCTTGCGATTTCTGCAAAATATTCGCGTGGCAGACGTTTGGTTATCCAGCGCGCTCCCGGGCAAATTGCTAAATACCTTCTTTTGTCGAGAGACCACTTTTTTGAGACGGATTCTTTTGCCTTGTTATCTTCCGGCAGCCATTCGAAGTTAAAATGAACCGGGGCTTTAAGGTACCTGAGAACTTCGAGATACCAATCAACCGCATGTGCGTTGATTGCAGGTCGCCGTATAAAAACGTCGTAGAATGCTGTTGCGCCTTCTCTTTCCTGGTCAACACCAATAATGTTTGGGCTGTTGGAAAGCCATCCGAACAACCCACTACGCAAAAGCCCCTGAAGGTCAATAACCAGATCGAAGTTTTTATTCCTTGCAAAAGAGAGTGTGGAACAGAAGGTTTTTAACCATGAAAATTTATGCCAGTTATTCCGGTTAAAGATTAACAACCCGTTCAGGTCTTTATCATTTTCAAATATGCCGGCGAAGTGACTATCGACCCACCAGTAAATTTCGGCAGAAGGAAAATTAAGTCTCAAAAGGCGAAGGACAGGGATAGCATGAACAATATCGCCTAAAGAACTTGGTTTTAAAATTAAGATTCTCATTCTGCCTCATTGGCGCAAATGAACCGGCATGTAAAGTTTTATTACTTGCCTACCGCAAGCCTGTCTGCAAGCCTTTGCGGCAAACCAGCGGCAATTATCTTTGCCTGAGCCTTTTTAATGTCGTAATCCAGCCTTCGCAATTCAATTGTCATTTCGTCCATGTCATAGATAACATAACCGGCTTTGGGATTGTTATCGCGGGGTTGCCCGACGCTTCCTACGTTCACAAAATATTTTTTGTCTGGTTCAACCTTAAATTTTGAATACGTTCCCCCTCTGACAACGCTGTCGCGAATAAAAGCAAGCGGCACATGAGTGTGTCCGAAAAAGCAGACGTTGGTGTTCTGATAGGTGAAACTTGCCGCTGCCATCAGTTTATCAAAAACGTAGCCCCATCTTTGAGGAACATCGAGAGTAGCATGGACTATAGTAAAATTGTGAATGAGACGGATATATTTTAATTCTTTGAGAAATTGTTTTTCCTCATCGCTTAACTGCCGGCGTGTCCATGCAATGGCATCCGCTGCATGAGGATTAAACCCCTCCATCGGGTTGTCGGTGGAGCAATATTCATCGTGATTGCCCTTTACGCACGGGATATTGAGTTCACGGACGATCTGCAGACACTCTTTAGGATTTGCGCCATAGCCAACAATGTCGCCAAGACAAACAATCTGGTCGCATTTCTGCGCCTTAATGTCGTCCAGCACAACTTCAAGTGCCTCTAAGTTTGAATGTATATCAGCAATAATCGCGTACTTCATTTAAACCAAGAATATTAACCTGTAATGTGAAATCCCCGCAATGAGCCTGTCGGTTCGTCCCAGATTATCTCTTCGGAACGAATGAACCCGCCAACTTCAGAATCGCGAATCGCTTGCAGAAATTCTTCAATTTCCCCGCGTTCGCCTTCTGCCACGAGTTCAACCCGACCATCGCTCAGATTCCTGACCGTGCCAACAACCTCATAGCCGGTTGCCAGCGATTTCACTGTATATCTAAAACCAACACCCTGCACCCGGCCGGAATAATAAACTTTAACCCGGCATCGGTTCATAAACCTTTATCAACAACTAAAATAATAACTATTATTCTACACTATTTTTTAATAATCTCCAAAACCTTTCTCGCTCAAACTAAAATAAATCATAAGTTTTTTGTTGTGAATATAAAAACGATTGAATTTTACAATCAAATGTTATTTTTGATAAAATTCTTTTTGTGAAAACTGTAATTTGCTATTTTTTAAATCAGGTAAATAATGCCCATGACTGATGAAAAAGCCTGCAATCACGACGAGCTCATAGAACTGAGCATTGTAATGCCTTGCTTAAATGAGGCTAAAACTTTGGAGACATGTATCAGAAAGGCTCAGGGATTTCTTGAAAAATACGGTGTCAAAGGAGAGATTGTAATCGGAGATAACGGCAGTACAGACGGTTCACAGGAAATTGCTCGCAGACTTGGCGCAAGAGTTGTTGATGTGCCCGTCCGCGGTTATGGCGCTGCTCTGATGGGTGCTATCTCAGCGGCAAAAGGCAAATATATTATCATGGGCGATTCCGACGACTCATACGATTTTACCAATTTAATGCCTTTCCTTGAGAAACTTCGTGAAGGATATGACCTTGTTATGGGCAACCGCTTTGCCGGCGGTATTAAACCTGGCGCTATGCCATTTCTGAACCGCTACCTTGGTAATCCGGTTTTAAGTGCACTTGGCAGACTTTTCTTTAAAACGAATATACGAGATTTTCATTGCGGCATCCGCGGCTTCAGTAAGGAGGCTTTTAATAAAATGGACTTGCATACTACCGGCATGGAGTTTGCAAGCGAAATGGTTGTAAAAGCGGCTCTGCTTGGATTAAAGGTTACAGAAGTTCCCACCACACTGTCGCCGGATGGACGCGGCAGACCGCCGCACCTGAGAAGATGGCGTGACGGCTGGCGACACCTGCGTTTTATGCTGCTTTATAGTCCGCGCTGGCTTTTTCTGTATCCCGGATTGTTATTAACATTCATAGGTCTTACAATTTGCCTGTGGCTTCTGCCCGGTCCCAGACAGGTAGGGAAAGTGGTCTTTGATGTTCACACACTTTTATACGGGGCAATGGCTATCCTGACCGGTTATCAGGTGATTTTGTTTGCTGTGTTTACAAAGATTTTTGCAGTCGCCGAAGGTCTGCTTCCGCCCGATGAACGATTAAATAAACTTTTCAAATATATAAAACTCGAAACCGGATTGCTTGCCGGCGCGTTACTGACAGTGCTCGGATTTCTCGGGTCTCTTTACTCTGTATGGTGCTGGCGTAAGGTTAATTTTGGTCCATTGAATCCGTCTGAAATGCTGAGAATGATTATCCCATCAATGATTACATTCATGCTGGGTATTCAGACAATTTTTTCGAGTTTCTTTTTAAGTGTTTTGGGAATGAAACGAAAATGAGTATCCTTAATGATATCCATCAGAATTATGTCTTTAAAAGGCGTGTTCGGGTTTTAAGCAGTAAGATTGCCGCTCTGATACCCGAAAAATGTGATGTTCTCGATGTCGGTTGCGGCGACGGACTGATTGATAAACTCATCCTTGATAACCGCAAAGACATCCACATAGAAGGTATTGATGTTCTCATTAGACCCACGACCTTTATCGGGGTTCGTAAGTTCGACGGCATTAAGATTCCTTTCCCAGACAATTCCTTCAATTGCGTCATGTTTATAGATGTCCTTCACCATACAGAGAACCCCTCAATTCTTGTCAAAGAAGCGGCAAGAGTTACAAAAAAATGGATAATAATCAAAGACCATATTAAGACAGGTCTAATCGGTGAAAAGATTCTTAAAATAATGGATTGGGTTGGAAATGCCCGTCATGGTGTTGTGTTGCCGTATAATTATTTAACGGCAAAAGAATGGGAAGACCTTTTCTCAGGCGTAGGGCTGCGGGTTGCAAATTCTGATTTCAAACTTGGTCTCTATCCGTTTCCAGCAAATCTCGTGTTCGAAAAAGGTCTGCATTTCCTTTCATTACTCGAAAAACTTGGGTAGGGGAGGTTTATGGAAGATAGTAATCAAATCAGCAAAATACGTCAAAAACGGAGGAGGACAATTCTCTTAATTTATTTTTGTTTCCTGTTTCTGCTTTTTATTTGTGGGGCTGAAATAATCCTTCGGATAAAAGGATTTAAACCATATAAACCTGTCGAATTGCAGGTAAAGATTGAACCAGGCGGGAAACTTTTTCGCCCCGATGATGAACTTGGTTACTCGCATCTGCCAGGCAAATTTTTAGTTACATTGTCGAACGGTTACTCATTCACCTTGACCCATCTGACCAATGGTTGTCGCGCTACAAGGGCGGATAATTTAGTTTCACGCGGCAAACCGTCGGTCTGGCTTATGGGCTGTTCGTTTACCCATGGATGGTCGCTGCCGGATTATCAGACCTATCCATGGCTACTTCAGGAGAAATTGCCTGACTATGATGTCCTGAATTTCGGCGTTAATGGTTATGGTGTGGTGCAGTCTTACTTTCAGTTTAAAAAGTTTTTACGTGAATTGCCGAAGCCACAAGTTGTTGTATTCAATTACGCCTATTTCCACGATGAAAGAAACACATTTCTACGTTCATGGAGAAAGGCAATTGTCCCTTACAACAGGCTCGGTCCGATTAGTCCGCCATACGCAAGATTTAACAAGGAAGGGAAAGTCGTCTTTTACAGGAATCCTGCGGTCTATTCTGAATTTCCCTTGCAAAGATACCTCGCGTTGTCGCATTTCATTGAACAAAAATACAATCAAATCGAGGACCGCTGGGTTAAAAGCCATGCTGTTTCAAAAGCTGTGATAGAGATTTTTGCCAATGAATGCAAAACTAACGGAATTGAATTTGTCCTTGCCGGAATTACACGGGGAAATATTACAAAAGATGTTCTGGAATTTTGCCGTTCCAAGGGCATTAAAACAGTTGATATTTCAGTGAGTTTGAGTGACCCGAAAAACCGGAACCTTCCATACGACGACCATCCCGGCTTCCTCGCCCAGAAACACTACGCCGAAGCCCTTTTTGAGTTCTTAAAGCCGGAACTGGACAAAATGCGGCAGGATTAAAACGGAGATATTAAGCCCAGTTCCTGAGTGGGTCGCGTCTATCCTTCAACGGCAAATCTATGCGTTTTTTCGAAATATGTGATTGATAAACAGCGCTTACCATCTCGATTGTCCATCTTCCGTCATATACACTGCATATCGGCTGAGTATTATTTTCGATCGCGTAAATCAGATTTAACACCGGATTTTTCTGGTGCAGCTCAAGGGATAATTTCTTCGCCTTTGGCAAGTCTTTAAATGTTGTGGCGTCTTTGTGGGCAAGGAAAGGCGAATCCAGCCACGCAAAGTCTAAACCCGATTGATATGCTATAATTCCCTTTGTTCCGAGTATTTCAAATGCCCATTTTTCGCGTTTTGAAAAATTGGTATTCCAGTGGTCACCTCGTTTAACCGAAGCCCAGTTTATAACAAGATTATTCTTAAAACCGAACATTGCAAAAATTGTATCTCCGGCAACAAGCATAGGTTCGGCGCCTTTGCGGACGTCAGATTTTACAGCGTCCCGACCATCAACCCTGACATTTGCATAGCACCACAGCGGGTCGCCAAAGTAGAACCGCATTAAATCAAAGTCGTGTGTACCGAGAACAATTAAATCTTCTCCGCCGCTACGGTGGTCCTGCTTTCCATGAAAATGAACCTCACGGATTTCCCCGATAAATCCTTCTTCGATAAGGTACTTTATGTTTATAAAACCTTCAGTCCAGCGTCTGTTGTGCGCTACTAAAATTTTAGTCCCATATTTTTCAGAGGCGGCAACGATTTTGTCTGCGTCTTCAATTGTCTCTGTCATCGGTTTTTCCATGATAATACCACGCGCAACCTTGCAAGCCTCTGCGGCGATTTCGGCGTGACAATCCGGATGACGCATTGCAATCGAAACAAGGTCTGGTTTTTCCTTTTCGAGCATTTCCCTGTAATCCGTATAAGCCTTTTTTACCCCGGTTTTGTCAGCAGCCTTTTTTAATCCCGCCGGGTTTAAGTCTGCCACAGCAACGACTTCCACATTTTCTAACTTGTTAAAAACCAAATCATAGCCGTGTCCGTAATCGCCGCCACCTGTCCTGCCAATTACAACTGCTTTATATTTTTTGTGAGTTGGCTGCGCATTTATTTCCAAAACCGGCACCAGACTAATCACGCCTGCCGTTTTTGTTACCTGATTGAGAAACTTTCGTCTTGTGATTTTCATATTGGTTTGCGGTTGGTTTCAGTTATTTAAAGAAAATAAGACGCAGCCCGACAAGTATCAGGAAAGCGCCGAAAGCCCGTTTCAAATCCGCCCCGCTCATATATTTGGTCAACCATGCTCCTAAATAGCCACCGATAATCGCTGTCGGTATTAGGAGCCATCCGGTTTTCCAGATAACATTTCCCATAGAAAAGTGTTTGCCTGCGCTTACAAGGACTGTGGGAATAATTACAAACAGAGAAGTGCCAACTGCCTGATGAGGCGTAAACCCCATGAAGTAAATCATAGCCGGCACCATAACAATTCCGCCGCCAACACCGAAAAGTCCACTTGCGAGTCCGCTAAATAAACCAATAATTGCTGGTATTAAGTAATTCATAATTTGATTTTTAGATGTATTTTTAAATGAATGCTATAAAAATTTTCAGGTGCGTGAGGCTTTCGTTTTAATCACTCAGTGTAATTTTTCCAATCAACCTCGTAAATCTTTACCGGTTCTTTTATGCCCTTGACGAAAACAGGCTCAAGTTTTTTGCAAAGCGCCGCGAGTTTGGGTTCTTTTTCGGCAAGTTCCTGATAAGTTGCTTCGCTGATTATAATTCTACCGTGACCGGCTACTGACTCAAGACGACTCGCAATATTCACCTCACGGCCAAAGACGGTGTAATTTAATATATGCTTTTCCGATCCCATTAAACCGACCGTTACATACCCTGTGTTTATACCTATCCCTACTTCAAGGATCGGAAGCGGATCACTTTTTTCTGAACCGGATTCCTGAATTTTCTGGTTTATACGCATTCGCTCTTCATTAAGGGCAGCTATTGCCTTCTGAGCCTTGATAGCCGCCTTGACGCATAAAACCGCGTGATATTCATTTTCTGATGGTGCTCCCCAGAACGCCATAACGCAATCGCCAATATACTTATCGAGAGTCCCTTTGTATTCCTTAACAATATCGGAAATTGTAGAGAGATAAAGGTTAACCGTTTTCAGAGTGTCTTCTGCGTTTTTATCGAATAATTTTGATATTTCAGCTTGATCAACTTTGTTTTTCTCGATCTGCTCCTGCGTAGCAGAATGAACCCGGTCAGTAAATTCCGTAAATCCCCGGATATCAGAAAATAACACTGTGACTTTGCGTCTTGCCCCGCCCAGAGATAACGTTTCATATTTAAGCAGTTCTTTTACAACCTCAGGCGCTATCAATTTCGAAAAGAATTCCTTTATCCTCCTTTGTTCCTTTTCTTCGAAAATCGAGCGGTATGCGATTACCACAGTTGCTGTCAAAAAAAGTCCCATAATTACCGGCGACGCCACTGGCAGCCAGAGTTTGTGATTTGTAAAGACCATGAATGCAGTCGCAAGATAACCTGCCGCAATCAAAATAATCAGAGGCAACGATTTAACAAGATTAAGTCTCCACGTCAGCCATCCGGAAATAACGCATAAGGCTATCAATATCAGTATTTCGTTAAACACAGAAGCTTGGGTAATAAACTTCCCGTCAAGAATTGACCTCGCTATGTTCCAGTTGGCGCTGACAAGGTATGTTTCCTTTTCAATCGGAGTGGCGCCAAGGTCCGTAAGGTCGTTTCCTGTCGCAATTGACCCGATAATTACAAGTTTGTTTTTCCATCTGTTGTGAATTTTAACTTCTGGTGATGACTGGCGGAGTTTGTCTTTTTCGAGAAGATTTTCTATGGCTTCAGCCGTAATTCCTTTATCAGTGGGTAGAAGACGCCAGTCAATGTAGATGAAGTAGTTTTTATCGCACGGGATGATTTTCTGTTCGCCTTTGTTGTTTTTGAAGACAATTTTATCTTCGTAGATTTCAGCGCTGTTAAGGTCAAGCCCAAGTTCATACGCAGCAAGGGCAACACCTAAATTCCAGAGACGATATTTTGTATAAACTTTTTGTTTATCCGGCGTTCCGGGAGGGGGGCTTTCTCCTAAGTCAGATAATTTAAAATATCCTTCCTCGTCCACGTTCAGAATAAATTGATTGTTATTTTCGAGTGTAAAAACTACTTTATTCGATTCAATCCGCGAAGCCAGTTTAAGCAGCGGATGCAGAATTTGAAATTCTTCGAACGCGCGGGTTTTTCTTAGAACTCCGTCAGGGTCTTTTTCCCCTGTAATGCTTGCGATTGCCCATGCGTTTGTAGTAAAGAGCGGCGGAGGTATAACACCTCTTGAACCAGCAAGAATAACGCCACCATGTTTTTTTATTTGACGCGCAAAGAATTCATCCGAAGAAACTACTGAACCGTCAGAGTCTTTTACTGGCTCATGATCTGGACGAAGATTTGCGAACAACACGTCGAACGCAACCGCTTTTGCCCCTTCGGCAGTTAATTCACGCAATGCGTATCCATATACTGCCCTTGGCCAGTAGAGTCCATAACGATAACCTAAACTCCCCTCAGCAACAGCATCTATACTTTCGTCGCTTATAAAAACAAATCCAAGTTTGTCTTCGGCTGGGGGGATTATATTGTGGGCAAATCTTACCCTCCAGTCGTAACTGAGCAATTCAAGTCTGTGGAGAATGTTACCGCTGTATTTTTCGCTCCTGCTCAGATAGGAAATAAAAGCAAATACAATTGCCGAGAATGCAATAATTAATACAATTTTTTCGGAGCGGCTTTTCATAAAATAAAAACAAGCCGGCTTTTGACCGGCTTGTTTTTTACTGACCTAAATCATTAGATCTACAAATTTACTTTCCAGGCGTTGTCCTGCTATCGAAGTTCTGGGTTTCGTCCTTTTCAAGCTTTTCAATTGGTTTGACTTCAACTTTCACAGGAACTTCTGCTGCCGGCGGAGCGCCTGTATATTTTTCAGAAAGTATGATTTCTGTTCTTGTCTCAATGTAAACGTTTTCAGGGATGGTGACGACTTGAGGCGGTGTTGTCGGTGTCGGTGGAATGACCATTTGACTTTCTTTGACATCAATGGTGATCGGTGCTTGCCCCTGAATTGTGAATGTTACCCTTACCCAACCTTTAAGCACAACCACACGACCATCCGCGCTGACACGGTATTCTGTTCCGCGGATTCCGCAGACCCCGACCGGTGTCTTGACTTCATATTTGGAAGCTGCCGCAAGTTTCTTAACTGTTCCGAGGATTGTACCGGACTTCAGATCCATTTGGGTTTCAATAACAACCTCGCCTCCGGCGCGGCTAAATGTCAGTTTATCCAAAACAAGTTGGGTTGCAGGTGTAATGCGGACAACAGGACCATTGACTCCAAGGAAAAGGTCAACAGTTGCCGATGCGTCAGTTTCGACAACTGCGCCGGGTTTCAGGACAGTATCAACCTTCAATGGCGCCCAATCCATAACACCTGACGCAGGGTCTTTGTATTTAGCGGTTCCTTTTGTGATAGCCCTTACAACCGCTTTACCTTGTTTGACCTCCTGCGCATTGCTGAGAAAAACTGAGCCCAGAAATGCCAAAATTGTAATGCACGCAATCTTGCCCGCAATGTTAATTTTTTTCATAAATCTTTCTCCTGATTACAGGTCATGTTGTTCTTTTATAAAACTATTCTAATGCCTTAATATGTCAACACTTAAATTTAATAAAAATTTTATCCTAATATCAACTTCAATTTTAAGATTTTTCCAAAAACTTTGCAAGAAAAATTCTCTATTTTTCGGATTTAATTAAATATAGCAATTAAAGTGGTTTTTACCCATTTCAAAATTGGTTACAAGCATTATTAAAATTTACTGAAAAATCAGCATTTTTAATGATAACAATTACGAACAATGCAGGTTATTTTTACTGGTTAGAAGTCAGGTTTTTTGAAAATATGGCTAATAAGATTGAATTATATGCAGGTTTGAATATCTGAACCCGACGTATTTATTTTTTAGAATATTTTATAAAATATTAAGTTCAAAAACAGGGAATTAACTTGAAATTCCGATTTTTTTATATAATACTTTGACACCGTATGCCAAAAAAAGCGCTTATAACAGGGATTACCGGGCAGGATGGTTCTTATCTGGCGGAATTATTGCTATCCAAAGGATATGAAGTCCATGGAATTATCAGACGAGCCTCCACATTTAATACCGGCAGGTTAAACGATATTTACAACGACCCGCACTCAGGCAGGACAAGGTTGTTTTTACACTACGGAGATTTAAGTGATGCCAGCGCGCTCGCCAGGCTAGTTGCCCAGATTCAACCGGACGAGGTTTATAACCTTGCCGCTCAAAGTCATGTCCGCGTAAGTTTTGACAGTCCGGAATACACCGTTGATATTACAGCCACCGGAACAGTTCGTCTCCTTGAAGCACTTCGCCAGACTGGTGTTAAAGCAAAGTTCTATCAGGCTTCGTCAAGCGAAATGTTCGGAAAGGTTGCTGAAATCCCGCAAACTGAAAAAACCCCATTTCATCCACGAAGTCCGTATGCTTGCGCTAAAGTTTTTGCCTATTATATCACAGTAAATTACAGAGAGGCTTACGGAATGTTTACCTGCAACGGCATTTTATTTAACCACGAATCCCCGAGACGGGGCGAGACATTCGTCACACGTAAAATTACAAGGGCAGTTGCTCATATTAAAGCTGGTTTGCAGGATAAACTTTATATGGGAAACCTCGACGCAATGCGCGACTGGGGTTATGCAAAGGAATACGTCGAAGCCATGTGGCTTATGCTTCAGCAGGATGAACCGGATGATTACGTTATTGCCACAAACGAAAGTCATAGTGTCAGGGAATTCCTTGAACTTGCTTTCAGTTACGCAGGTCTCGATTGGAGAAAACACGTTGTAATTGACCCACGGTATTTCAGACCATCAGAGGTTGATTATCTCCGAGGCGATTATTCAAAGGCGAAGAAAAAACTGGGTTGGGAGCCAAAGACCAAATTTGAAGACCTCGTAAAACTTATGGTTGATGCGGATATTAAAATGCTCAACGACCAACTCTCTGGAAAGGTTAAACGGCAGGATGAAAATCCGCTGGCTCCTAATATCAGCAGGAGTTGATCACAGATTTTACCTTCATCTGAAACTATGCCCGAATAAATGGGAACATCTGATAAAAGAATCGCCTTAATTACAGGCATCACCGGTCAGGATGGTTCATATCTTGCAGAATTGCTCCTCCAAAAAGGATATGAAGTCCATGGCATTGTAAGAAGGACAAGCACATTGTTGCGATCCCGTATTGACCATCTTTATAACAATCCGGAGATTTATAATAAAACATTGTTCCTTCATTATGCCGACCTTGACGACCCAAACACAATCCGTCGTGCGCTTTTGAAAGCCGAGCCTGATGAAATTTACCATCTCGCAGGACAGAGCCATGTTGGTCTGAGTTTCGAAATGCCGGAGCTCACCTGCGAACAGATTGCCATGGGGACGTTGAGGATTCTGGAAATGATACGCGATTTGCCAAAACCAGTGCGTTTTTTTCATGCGACTTCGAGCGAAATTTTTGGCTCGCCGAAGATCTCTCCGCAGGATGAAGAAACCCCAATGCAGCCAGTGAGTCCTTATGGATGCGCAAAGGCGTTTTCCACTCAGCTTGTAAAGGTTTACAGGAAGGCTTTTAAGATTTTTACTGTAAACGGAATCATGTTTAACCATGAATCCCCCAGACGCGGTGAAAACTTCGTAAGCCGTAAAATATGCCGCGGAGCAGCTGCCATTAAACTTGGATTACAGAAAGAACTTTATCTTGGGAACCTTGACGCCAGACGCGACTGGGGGCACGCAAAGGATTATGTCCTCGGCATGTGGCTTGCAATGCAACATTCAGAGCCTGATGATTTTGTGTTCGCTACTGGAAAACTCCACACTGTCCGCGAGATGGTAGAAATCGCATTCAAAACAGTTGGACTTAACTGGCAGGATTACGTTAAACAAGACCCACGTTTATTCCGCATTGTAGAACCTGATCAACTTGTAGGAAGTAGTCAAAAGGCAAAAAATATTCTCGGATGGCAACCGACAATAACTTTCGAGCAAATGATCGAGGAGATGACGCTTAATGAATTAAATCTTTTAAAAGCCCAAAATCTTCCAAGATAAGCGGAATTAATAAACTTTACCCGATTTCGTTATTAACACTGCCCTCTAAATAAAAAAGATGGAATCTATTGTGTTTATCCACACATCAGATTCCATCTCTGAATTACTGCCTCTCTCCTTTCGGGAGGCTGACCTATTGCGATTTTTACAAGACCTTTTTAAGTCTCTCGTTCACGACGTCCCAGTCAACGTATTTTAAGAATTCATCTATGTACGCTGCGCGCGCAGTGTAAAAGTCCGCGTAATAGGCATGTTCATAAACATCGAGCGCCAGAATCGGAGTTGCGCCCCAGACGGGATAAGTGTTCTGAGCGTCTCCAAGGTAATTGAACAGCAAACCTGTGTTAGGGTCGTAACCTGTCCATGTCCATCCACGCGAAGCAATGCCTGTTGCTTTAAAGTCCTTAACAAAGCCTTCGAAACTGCCGAAACTCTTTACGATCAGTTCGCCAATCTTATCCTTTGGTTCGCCACCTTTTCCACCAAGGTTCATGAAATAAAGTTCATGGTTTATTACGCCACCAAGCGCGAATGTGAAGTCCACCTTCCGTGAACGGATTTCACTGTAAATCTGATTCGCATGAGCGGGATTGGCGGGATCAAGTGTTGCCGCCAACGCCTCGAGTTCTTTCAGAATCGCGTTTGTTTTGTTTACGTAGCCTGTATAGAGCTTCAGATGCTCTTCGTGGGTTTTGTCGGAGATTTTACCCGTTTTTCCTTTAACTTTCTCGAACAACTCTGCCTGTTTGTTTGCGTATTGGTATGCCATAAGCATTCTATTTCTTTTTTTATTGTTAACTACGACTTTCTAAAAAGCCGCAAAGCAATATAACATAACTTATTGATAAATCAAATTTATCAAAAATATTTTTTATTATTAAGATTAGTAAACTTGATAAATCTTAAATTAATTTTTCTTAATTAATTTCCTCTTGTTTCAATCGTTTACTGCAAGGTAGCAAGAATTTAGACATCTCTTTTCTGTTTAAAACCTTGATTTGTTCGCAATTAAGTTGGAGAATCGAAAATGAACTATGCCGTTGACGTGTTTACTTAAAAGAGAATCTGGCGTATGGTTAATAAGAAGAAAAATGTCGGTACTTTTAAATTGTCCAAAGCAGCATGTTTAACGTTTTTACTTACGTTGGCTTGTGTATTTAACGGATGTTCTGAATCAGAAAAAAATTTAACCGAATCAAAAAGAGAGGTTGCCGTGAAAGCTGAAAGCTTAAAGGTCCGAGAACCTGCTGTTGCAGGCTTGTTCTACCCGAAATCTGCGAACGCTTTGGTGGAAATGATTGATACATACATCAAAGCGGCGCCGGATTTGAAACTGACCGATTTACGGGCGCTGGTTTGTCCGCACGCCGGTTACATTTACTCAGGTCCAGTTGCAGCCTATGGATACAGGCAACTTATCGGAAAAGATTTCAAAACCGTGATTGTCCTCGCCCCGAGTCACTACGCATGGTTCAGAGGCGCATCGGTCTGCATGGCTGATGTTTACCGGACACCGCTGGGAGAAATACCAATCTCGCCAAAAGCCAGAGAAATCGCAAAGAAACCTCCGTTTGTTCCTGAAGCCCCTGCGCGTGTGCAAAGACCGGGGTGGGCGTATGAATCTTCAAGACCATTGCCCGGATTTCAGCAGGATACCCCGCATACATGGGAACATTCGGATGAGGTGCAGATTCCATTTTTGCAACGTGTATTAAAGAATTTTGAAGTTATTCCAATCATTGTAGGGGAAGTGGACGCCGAAGAGGCGGCAAAGGCGTTGAATCCGTTTATTGACGAAAAGACATTAATTATTGCAAGTTCTGACCTTAGTCACTATCTCCCCTATGAATCAGCAAAGGCTATAGACAACAGAACTGTAAAAATAATCTGTTCGATGGATTTGGATCGGGTTGAGTCATTAGAGGCTTGCGGAAGAGTTCCGATTGCAATTCTAATGCATATTGCCGCCATTCGTAACTGGAAGCCACAGTTACTTGATTACCGGAACAGCGGAGACACTGCCGGCGACAAACGCGCCGTTGTCGGATATGCGGCAATTGCCTTCACAGGAAAGGCGCAAACTCCGGAATCGCGGCAAACGACGTCCGAAAAATCATCATACACAGATGAACAGAAAAAATTTCTCCTGAACCTCGCCAGAGAGACAATAAAAGCCGCAAGCGCCGGCAAAGCGCTACCTGTTGTTAATGAACGGGAATTACCCGATATTTTAAAAGAGAAAAAAGCGTGTTTCGTTACCCTTACAAAGAATGGACAACTCAGGGGGTGCATCGGGCATATTTACCCTGTTGAACCGCTTTACAAAGCAGTCATTGAAAATGCTCAGGCGGCAGCGATTTATGACACGCGTTTTGAACCTGTCCGTCCTTCAGAGGTTGACCAAATTGAAATCGAGATTAGCATTTTAACTGAACCGCGTCCGCTTTCTTACGATTCTGTTGATGATTTGCTTGCAAAACTGCGTCCCGGCATCGACGGCGTAATACTAAATATAGACGGCAGACGTTCCACGTTTTTGCCGCAGGTCTGGGAACAATTGCCTAATAAAGTTGAATTCCTAAATCATCTTTCGCTGAAAGCCGGAGCTCCGCCGGATGCATGGCGGAGACCTTCGACGAAAGTTTTTACTTATCAGGTTGAAAAGTTCAAAGAATCAGAATTTAAAAAGTAATCCCGGACAAAATCGTTCTGTTCTACCATCCGAGCACATACGCAAAGACAAGAGGCACGACAATCGTGGCGTCGGATTCAATAATAAATCTTGGGGTTTGCGGACTTAATTTTCCCCACGTAATTTTTTCGTTCGGGATTGCCCCGGAATATGAACCGTAACTCGTCGTTGAATCGCTCACCTGACAGAAATACGACCAGAATTTTGCATTTTGTTTTAAGTCGAGATTAATCATCGGCACAACGCAGATTGGAAAGTCCCCTGCAATACCGCCGCCGATTTGGAACATGCCGATTTCACGTTCTTTTGTTATTCTCTGATAATATTCAGCCAGCCACATCATATACTCTATGCCGGAGCGAACAGTTGACGGATTTTTAATCTCACCTTTAATGCACTTTGCAGCGAACACATTCCCGAGCGTCGAGTCTTCCCAGCCGGGAACAATTATAGGAACATCGTTTTCGCATGCGGCAATCAGCCAGCTATCTGCAGGGTCTATCTGATAATGTTTTTTCAAAGTCTCATTTCTTATTATCCGGTAAAAGAATTCATGAGGGAATAATCTTTCGCCATTAGAATCTGCCGATCTCCATTCTTTAAAAATTGCTTCTTCCACCAGCCTCATGATTTTTTCAGGTATGCATACATCGGTAACCCTTGCGTAGCCGCTGTCGAAAATCTTCTGTTCATCCTCAGGAGACAAGTCCCGCCAATCAGGAATTTTTTTGTATGTCTTATTTCCTACAAGATTAAAAAGGTCTTCTTCCAGATTAGCGCCTGTGCAGCAAATTAGATGGACTTTTTTCTGTCTTATCATTTCCGCGAGGATTGTTCCGATTTCAGCCGTACTCATTGCGCCGGCGATTGTCAGCATCATGTAGTTGCCCTTTTCAATCTGGTTTTTCCATTCGCGCGCTGCCTCAAGCAGAATTGAGGCATTGAAATGCCTGAAATGACGTTCAATAAACCGCGTGATTCTCTGGTTAGTAGCAATTTCCTCAGAAATCGCCGGAACTACTGGTTTTACCGCTATTTTATTCATCTCTTTTCTCCTGTTGTTTGTTGTGGAAATTGCTTTCATATTTTATTGTTTAAAAATTATTAAATCATAATGCAATATTAATCGAAAATTTTTTTAATTTTTTTTAAATTTTTTTCATAATTTTGATTTTGGTGAAATCATGAATACGCATTCGAATAAACTCGTGATAATTTCAGGACCCTCAGGTGTCGGAAAAACAAAACTCGTGCAGTCATTCAGAAAATTTTTTCCAAATATCAGCGCAGAATATGAACCGCTGGTTTATTACGTAAGCCGTGAAGCGCGTCCAGATGAACGCAACGGAGTTGACCGTTTTTTTGTATCCAGCGATGAGATAGAAAAGTTTAGGAACAATGACAGATACATTGTTGCAAAGGCTCGGCGCGATTTACATGCTATCTGCATTGACGACGTTCTCAAAGCACTCGCCAGAACGAATGTTATTTATGAAGGAAGTCCGTTTCTCGCCGTCAGTTTAATGAACCATGAGTATTTAAGCCAAATCCCGAAGGTTTCGGTCTTCATTTCCCCGCTGTCGAAAGAGGAGGTCATGCTTTTTAGCGCAAAAGATTCAAAGATGAATCTAAAAGACGCGGTTGAAAGGATTATAAGCATGAAGCTTTTGAAACGCGCATTGCGGCAAAAACCGATTCTTTCTGTAGATGACTATGAAGATATTTCGTTGCGCGCAGCAAGCGCTTTCGAAGAAATAAAACTGGCTGTAAAATTTGATTTTGTAATTCCGAACCACGATGGCGAAGAAAGTGAAAACTGGGATTGTTTCTTTTATCCTGTCGGAGATGCCCGCAAAACGCTGCTGTTATTCGCTAAGATTTTATCCGGGGATTTCAACACCTATGGTATTGAAAACTGGAGCGATGTAATGTTTTAAACGTTAAATTTAAAAACAATTTTAATATCTGCCATTTACTGGGTGAAGCGGGTCGTTAATGTTCCGATTTATCTTGATAATCAGTAAAAATTATGACAAATTATCTCATACAATTTGTTAATCCAGATGTGGGAGTATTTTAAAATAAATTTCAAAAAAAATGTGCTTATCCGCAGAGGTAAGGAAAAGGGATTTACCTTAATAGAACTTCTTGTTGTAATTGCAATAATAGCAATTCTTGCCGCTTTACTTTTGCCATCCGTTTCAAATGCCAAAGAGACCGCCAGAAAAATAAAATGTTTAAACAATCTGAGGCAACTTACGTTATGCTGGATTTTGTATGCTAATGACCACGAGGATAAACTCGCGCCAAACAATTTTGTTTACACTGCAAGTTATGGTAGTCCTGGTTATCAGGAGGGGATGAGAGAACTCTCGTGGGCACCCGGTAATGTCCGCACAAATGGCGATCCCAATGTCCTTAAATTAGGTGTTCTATATCCTTATAACAAGGAAGTTTCGATTTATAAATGTCCGTCAGATTTCAGCACCATTGAAACCCCGGACGGAAGACCGACATCTATCCCCCGCGTCCGGAGTTATAATATGAGTATCTGGTTAGGTTGCGATGGAAATGAAATCTGGTTCCCTGACCTTGGAGTAAAAAAAGCTGCATACTATAAATTGCATCAGATTATAAATCCTTCACCAAGCAGTTGCTTTGTGTTCATAGATACGCATGAAGATGCTATTGTTGACCCCACATTTGGGGTTTATCCGACGGATTCCGACGGGTTTCTGGTCTTTTACAGAAATTCGTGGCTTGACCTTCCTGCGCAACGGCATTTAAAAGGAGCAAATTTGAGTTTTGCAGACGGGCATGTCGAATACTGGCGCTGGCGTTATCCAAAAGTATTTAAATATTACGGGCAGCCGGTTGCAAACGACGACGAACTTAAAGACCTGCGCCGACTTCAGGCATGCATCCCTACTTTTCAGGCTGTTCACGACAGGTTAAAAAATCAATAACCCGTCTGAAACTTAAAAAGTCTTCTTTAAGTTTGAAATTCTTCTTGCCAACATCGGCTTTACGGATATTATTAATAATGCTCACGGTGCATCCGTAGCTCAATTGGATAGAGCTTCTGACTACGGATCAGAAGGTTGCAGGTTCGAGTCCTGCCGGATGCGCCATTTTCGTTCCCGGCACATTCAAACTCGTCTATGATACGTAATCTCTGATCAGTCGCACATTTTCTATCGGGGTTTCATAGGGGAGGGCGCCGGTACCGAGAATGCAATTTGTGCAGCCTTTTGTTATTTCGAGGATGCGGTCTATTTCCTGATAAATCATTGATGGAGAATTGCTTACAACTATATCCGATCTCATATTCACACGAATTTTTACGTTCGGATTTCTTCCCCATACCTTCCTCACAAAGTTTTTCTGATCAGTTTCGGGATTGCAGACAAGATAATTTGTGCCGGTCGAGAGCAGATCGTCGAGGATCGGATAGGTGTTGCCGCCCATTATACAAGGAACGCGGTTACCGGAAATTTCAGAGGCAATTTCGATAATCCGTTTTAGCGCAGGAAGTTCAATTTCCCTGAATTGGCGGGGAGATAATATTGGGGGAGCCGCTGCAGATTCAAAAAATGATGGGGTTAGCCCATTTCGCACAATTGCTTCGCAGAACGGGATCTGGTTTTCTGCCAAACGCATCAGCATTTTTGCAACAATTTCGGGTTTTTCCGCCACTTCTTCACATAATTTATTGATACCCAATAGGTTAAATGCTATGGAAAATGGTCCTGCAAGCGGGATTTTAACTGTTGCCTCTGGCAGTTCCTTTGCCAATCTTTTTCCAACGGCGATTACCATAGCAATCCTGCCATCCCGTTCGGGATTAAATGGTTTCAGGTCAAGAACCTGTTCAGCAGTTTCAAATAACGGGTCGTGGATTGCTGGGATGCCATTTTTCTCTGGGACGCAAATCTTTGCTCCGTAAGCCTCCGCCTCTAAATTGTAAATATCAATACCGACGACGATTGGTGTATGCCTGTATTCGAGCCATGCGAGTTTATGTCCCTGAAATAGCAATTCCGGGTTGCGTGAAACCTCATACGGCGATTTATTCACAAACCGTGCTGCATGTTCATAAACTGCTGTTGAGAACGGTATCTTCATTTTTCGTCCTTTTTTGCGATCCATCCGCCACCGACGACAGTATCGCCATCGTAGAATACGCATGCCTGTCCGGGGGTGATTGCCCTTTGCGGTGTGTGGAATCTGACAAGTACGCTGCCGTTTTCTCCGGGATAGATTGTCGCTGGCGCGCCGGCATGGTTGTAACGGATTTTTGCAATAACATCCATCTTTTCCGGAGGAGTCCCGAACTTTATCCAGTTACAGTTCTTCGCAATAAGTTCATTGCTTATTAAATCCTCTTTGCTCCCGATTATCACCCTGTTTGCAGAAGGGTCTAAATCAACAACGTAATACGGCTTTTCAGCGGGAATTTTTATGCCTTTACGTTGTCCGATGGTAAACATGTGTATTCCGTTATGATAACCAAGGACACGTCCCTGCTGGTTGACAATGACGCCTTTCTTTTCACTGACCAATGCCGATTTTTTCAGAAACTCGGCATAATTGCCGTCCGGCACAAAGCAGATTTCCTGGCTTTCCACCTTTTTAGCAGTTTTGAGTCCAAATTCTTCCGCGTATTTGCGCGTGTCCTCTTTGGTCAAATCCCCGAGTGGTAGAAGTGTTCTTTCTAACTGTTCCTGAGTTAGGGAAAACAGGAAGTAACTCTGGTCTTTTTTAGTGTCTTTGCCTCTTTTTAATAACCAGCGCTGAAGCTCAGAGGAATACTCAATTTTTGCATAGTGACCGGTTGAAACCCATTTGGCGCCAAGCTGGTCTGCCATCTTTATCAGGGCATAGAATTTTATTTTGCGGTTGCAGACAACGCAGGGATTAGGTGTTCGTCCGCTTTTGTACTCATTAGCGAAATATTCAATGACTTCCTGTTTAAATTCTTTCGACAAATCAACGATGTAATGCGGAATGCCAAGTTTTGAGCAGATTGCACGGGCATCCATGACTGCCTGTGGACCGCAGCATTTGTCTTCGGCGCGGTTAATGCAATCTTCCCCCCACATTTTTATTGTTATCCCGATAACCTCATATCCTTGTTTCAGCAACAAAGCGGCAGTGGTAGAGGAATCAACGCCTCCGCTCAGCCCTACAATGACCTTTTTTTCATTCAATTCACTCATTAAGATATTTTCCAGTGATTTTTTAAAATTGCAAATTAAGGGGATTAAATCCGCAACCGGTTTTTAAACACCAATTTTTAACAAAATAACTAACCAGATTATATTAGTAATAACTGCCGCAAGGATATCATCCGCAACAATCCCCCATCCGCCGGGTAGTTTTTGTATATGATTCAGAGGAAATGGCTTTATAGCGTCAAGAAGGCGAAATGTGATGAATATGCCTGCTAAAAACAACAGATTCTTTTTTGTCAGAAATACACTGATAGCCGGGAAATGGTGGGTTTTAATTATGAGAAGGATTATCCATGCAATATAACAGACCGGAATTGCAACTATCTCATCCAGAACGACTTCAGATGGATCTTTTTTACCGACGAGTTTCTCCGCAACGTCGCAGAAATATACCGAAGCTGCCACTGACAAAACCGTTGCACATGAATAAGCGATAATGTTCTGAAACGACAGAAACACAAAGAATAAAAGCAGTCCGAATAATGACCCGAAAGTCCCCGGCGCAATCGGGATTTTCCCGATTCTGAAGCAAGTTGATATTAAGAGAATCAGGTTTTTCACAGACCGGGTTTATACATCAGTAAGATAAATTTCGCGGTTTCTCCACAGATAATAAGTGCCTGAAATAACGGTGAGGATCACAGCCGTCCATTTGGCAATTTCCACTACCCAGACTATCCACGGACTACCGAATACAGGATATTCGAATATCATTTTGCCGATTTGTCCCCATTGTGGATAACTTATCAAAACGAGGATAGACACGATTGTGATAATCTGTGACATAGTTTTGTGTTTGCCCATTTTTTCTGCGGCAAGGACGATATTTTTCGATGCTGCAAGAAGCCGCAGTCCGGTAATTGCCAATTCTCTTGCTACAATTATTACCGCCATCCATGCAGGCAGAAGTTTCAGCCCGACAAATGAGATAAATGCTGTCGAGGTAAGTATTTTATCTGCAAGAGGGTCCATCAGGATACCAAAGTTTGTGATGAGATTATTTTTTCGCGCAAGCCTGCCGTCAAAATGGTCGGTTAAACCCGCAATAATAAAAATTCCAAGCGCGATAGTTTCCTTGTAATCCAGATTTGAATACAGGACTACAAGGAACAGAAATGACAATAATAATCTTATTAATGTTAGTTTATTCGGCAAATTCATCGTTTTCCAAAAGTAGATTAAAGCATAGTCTATAAAGAATAAATAATCAAAAGAACATAGTAATGTCCAATATTAAAATCTAATCTGATTAGCTCGATGTTATTTTTTAATAAAAACTCATTTATGGAGATATAGGAATTAGGTGGGAAATACTATGACGAGGAAAACCATGTAAGTCAGGGGATAATCTGCTTGTATTACTTTCCTTTTAAGAGACTCTGTTGTGATTCAAATAACTTGCTTTTACAAGAATTTCAGATAGTTTATAAAACCATGATTAATAATCAATCACAGTCATTTATTAAGGAAGACCCATGGCGGATTTTCCGCATAATGGCAGAGTTCGTGGAGTCTTTCGAGATAATGTCGCAGGTAGGACCTGCAATTACGATATTCGGGTCTGCCCGGATGAAACAAAACTCCGAGTATTACAAGGCAGCGGTGGAACTTGGGCAGAAACTTGCTAAACATGGATTTGCAGTAATAACAGGAGGCGGACCCGGTATAATGGAAGCGGCTAATAAGGGAGCGGCAGAGGCTGGCGGCAAATCGGTCGGACTTAACATTGAACTACCGTTTGAGCAGAAGCCTAATCCATACGCAAATATTCCAATCCAATTCCATTATTTCTTTGCCCGCAAGGTTTGCTTTGTAAAATACAGCATGGGATTTATTTTCATGCCGGGCGGTTTTGGCACTCTCGATGAATTTTACGAGGTTTCAACTCTGGTTCAGACCGGCAGGATTCCTCAATTTCCGCTTGTTTTGTTTGGTAAGAAATTCTGGAAAGGTCTGTTAAATTGGATGGACAAATCTATGGTAACGCATGGTTATATAAATCCGCATGACCTTTCACTTTATACTGTTACTGATAAAGTGGATGAAGCGGTTGAAGCCATCCTCGATTATCAAAAACGCATAGGACCGCCGAAGACAATCCCAAAGGCGTTTGCATGATTTCCGGTTTCGCCGCTTTTACATATTTTTCTATGTAAAGATGCCGCAAAATCCTTTGCATAAACTTTCATGTCTTGAAAACGGATTGTGGGTTGCAACCGCAGAAATGCCATGGGTTTTCAGCGTTTGCGTGGGCATCTGGGTTGGGGTCGGAAGCAGGTATGAAAGCGCAGATATCAACGGAGCCACGCATTTTATCGAACACATGCTTTTTAAAGGAACAAAAAAACGTTCAGCGCATAAGATTTCCTGTGAGATTGAGGAACTCGGCGGACACATCAATGCATGGACAAGCGAGGAAAATACCTGTTTCCACGCAATCGCAAGCGCAAATCATTTCCCGCACCTACTTGATGTCCTTGTTGATATGTTTCATTTTTCAAAATTCGCAAAGGCTGATGTTGATAAAGAGCGGGAAGTTATTAAAGATGAAATTGCAATGTACCGCGACCAGCCACAACAGTACATCGAAGACCTTTTGAATGAGGCGTTGTGGAATCATCATCCGCTTGGCAGGCCCATTACCGGTACGGAAGAGTCCGTAGATAAACTCACCAGGGATTTGCTTCTGGATTTTAAAGAGAGAAATTATACAGCCCCTAATACAATCATTGTTGTCGCCGGCGCAGTCGAACACGAAACCGTGTTGAAGGAGGTGGAAAAATACGTCAGATTTTTCCGCAAAGGCGAAAGGGCAAAGTTCGAACGCGCTGACACAATTAACTGGTTGCCCGAGATTAAAATCTGTAAACGGGAACTTGAACAAACTCATGTGGCAATTGGATTTCGCGGAATTTCAAGACATAACCCTGCACGGTTTGCGTTGAGGGTATTAAATGCTATCATTGCCGAAAATATGAGTTCCCGTTTGTTCAGGATGTTAAGGGATGAGCACGGGCTTGTCTACAACATTTATTCATCGCCAAGTTTTGTAGATGATACAGGAGATTGGTCGCTTGTCGCCGGAATGGATGATACAAATGTAATTAAAACCCTCCGGATTATTTTTAATGAACTGAAAAAACTGACGGAGAAAAAACCTTCCCGTAGCGAAATCAACATTGCAAAAGAGTTTCTTATCGGGCAACTGCTCATTGGACTGGAGACCTCTGAAAGCCAGATGAACTGGCTTGGCGAGCAATTAATTGGATACAGAAAAATTACGCCTGTAGAAGAAGTTATAAAGAGATTAAGAGAAGTCAGCGCCGAAGACATTATAAATGTGGCAAGGACTATTTTTAAACCTCAGAATGCGGCGCTTGCCGTAATCGGACCTGTAAATAACCAGGACGAACTTAAGAAACTGGTTGAAATCCTTGGTTAAATTTTAGAAGAAACTGTTGTGGATACGATTGTCTACAAAATTGCTGATAATATTGATTTAGTTGCGCTGGCAAAACGGCTTTGCAGAAGGGGCGGGACGACGCTCTTTTTAAGCGCAATGGAAGAACATCCCCGCTCAAGGTACTCATTCCTTTGCGTTGAACCATTCCTTACTTTTCGTTCTTTTGATAGTGTTTGCCGGATTTCTACCGCGAACGGAATTTCGTATGCCTTCGGGAATCCGTGCGAGATTATCCGAACGGTTTTCAGAAGATATGAAATTGATGGTGAATCAGATTTACCTTTGCCTCTCGGTGGGGCTTTCGGATATTTCGGCTATGATTTGAAAAACCATCTTGAACCAAAGGCAAAAACAAATCCCGTCAAAGACATCCCTTTGCCGGACTGTTACCTTAACTTTTACGACGCCTTCCTTGTGTTTGACCATAAAACGCGCGAGGCGTTTGTTATCTCAACCGGAATTGAACCGGACGGCTCAAGGGACAGGAAAAAGGCTGAGTTAAGGATTAAACAGTGGGAAAGGTTTATTCAAACCTGCATTCCTGAATCAGAATTACCTCCGACAATTGCTGGTGGTTATTATGAAGACTTGTTTGAATTTAATCCGGACGATACCGCTGTAAATTTTGAAAATCTTTATGATTTTTCGCATAAATTTTATTCCGATTTTACAAAGGACGGTTTTATTGAAGCCGTAAAAAAGGCAAAGAGATATATTTATCAGGGCGATATTTATCAGGTGAACCTTTCGCAGAGGTTTGAAATCCGGGACGATGAGATTCACCCGTTTGACCTTTTTGAAAGCCTTTTGATAACATCTCCGGCGCCTTTTGCCGCATACATCAATGCAGGGGATTTTCAGTTTGTTTCATCCTCGCCCGAATTGTTTCTTAAGATGGATGGCAACCACATAATTACCTGTCCGATAAAAGGGACAAGACCGCGGGGGTCAAATCCGGAAGAATCAAGACGGATGTTGTTAGATTTACAAAGCAGCGAAAAAGAGAGGGCGGAGTTAGTGATGATAACAGATTTATTAAGAAACGACCTTGGAAAGGTTTGCAAATATGGGAGCGTTTTGACTACGGAATTTTTAAAAATTGAACAGCATCCGACTGTTTATCACATGGTTTCCACAATCGAAGGCGAACTAAAAGACGGCACAGGACATTTAGACGCGCTTTTTTCATGTTTTCCCGGTGGCAGTATTACCGGCGCGCCTAAAATCAGGGCAATGCAGATTATTGATGAACTTGAACCTGTAGCGCGCGGGATTTACACAGGAACGCACGGTTATATCGGATTTAACCAAAGGAGTCAGTTCTCGATAACAATCAGAACTGCTATCTGCGCAAAAAATTATATTTGGTATCAGAGTGGCGCTGGCATTGTTGCGGATTCAGAGCCACAAGCCGAATATGAAGAAACAATCGTAAAGGCGGTAGCATTTTTTAAAGCTGTAGAGATTGCAGGACAAAAGAAAAAACTTGTCCTCGGGTAATTTATAATTGACAGGATTTTTCTGAAAATGGAGATTCTGCTCCTGCGAAACTTTTTGCGATTTCTTTAGTATTACATAATGCGTGAAAATATGTTAAATTTCTTTGTAAATATTCTTTAAAAAGTTTGACTTTATTTTTTAAAATCAGATAAAATTTTGGTTAATTATATGGCCAGACTCGTCATATTAAGCGAAGGAATGACAGGGCGAACCTACGAGCTCAAGGCGGAGAAGACCACCGTCGGGCGCGTAGAGGATAATGCCTTTCAGATTCCTGAGCCGTCTGTCTCGAGTCATCATTGTGAAATATATCTCAGAGGTAACGAGGTTCTGGTCAAAGACCTGAATTCTACGAACGGCACTTTTATTGACGGTGTTCAGATTACAGAAGGGGTTTTAAAACCGGGACAGATTCTTCGTTTGGGACAGGTGATTCTGAGGCTGGAAGCAGACGCTCCTGCTTCTAAACCCAAAACCCCGTTAAGCCAGACAACTACGGTTGTGCCGCAGGGTATTTCCCTTACTGACCTCGAAAAAGGTTCTGCAAAACCGGTAAAGTTCGAGTCCACAACCCAGTTTGTTAAGAGGTCGAGCAAAATAAATAAAATCTTCATCATAGTCGGTGTTGTCCTTGCAATCATTGTGCTTGTCCTTATCTGGTACGCATTGCAGAAGAGTGGAAACATCGGCGCCGGACAGGAGTAGTGAAACCGTCTCTTTCCGCTGATATTTAACTGCCTGGTTTTAATAAGCCGCAGCAATTTACAGCAGGAATGTTTTATCACAGATTTTTCCTTAATTCCGGGAAAATATTCAAATAAAAGGAGATATAAAATTAACTCTTGGCAAAATTGAGTTTTGTTTAATAATTCTAACAAATGCGCGTGAAATTTAAAAAAATTTTTATTTTAGCCGCTTTTATCTGCTTCTGGATTCCATTGAATGGCGCGGAAGATACAATTGACCTCGATGAACTCATCCGTCAGGGCGAAAAGATTATAAGAGAGAACCTCGACGATTCATTCTGGGAAAATCTGGACGAAGGTGAAAGAAAGCAAATCGAAGATTTATTTAAAAAGATTCAAACCGCATTTCAGGGTGAATATGTTGTTGATGTCGCTGCATTAAAGGACGTTGCGAAAGCGGCAATTCCTTTTCTTGAGGCGTTCGATGAAACTGAACCCCTTGCCGAATGGTTAAAAGCGCGGATTGATTACTTTGAAGTTGCATCTGAGTTAAAGATTATTATCCCGCCGCCCGAAACGAAGCCGGGCGAACCGCCGAAACCCCCTGTGAATCCCTCGCCTCAACTCCAGAGAAAAGTCTGGCAGAAACAGGTTGAAAAAACGCCTGTCCCGCCAAAGGCAAAATTGTATGTTGACAAACTCAAGCCGGTATTTGCCGCCGAGAAAATTCCGTCTGAACTCGTATGGATAGCTGAGGTTGAATCTGGATTTAACCCGGAGGCAAGAAGTCCGGTTGGTGCGGTGGGTCTGTTTCAGTTAATGCCGGATACGGCAAAAAGATTCGGACTATCACTGTTTCCTTTTGATGACCGGAAAAATCCGGAAAAGTCCGCTACTGCCGCTGCAAGGTATCTTCGGATATTATATAAAAAATTCAATGACTGGCGGCTTACGCTTGCTGCATACAATACAGGCGAGGGTAGGGTGCAGAGGCTTCTTCAGGCGAGCGGTGGCAAAGACTTTGATTCAATAGCGACACGACTGCCTGCCGAAACCCAGATGTATGTTCCCCGTATTGAAGCGGTTTTGCTGAAACGCGAGGGCGTGAAACTCACAGACCTGCCCGGTGCAAAATAATTTTATTATTTAAAATTTACAAAATTTAATTCTCCCGATTATCATCTAATCTCAAACCTATGAACGAAAACGAAAAACGGCAACTTGGGCTTATTACCGCAACGGCAATCGTAATAGCAAACATGATAGGGACGGGGGTTTTTACCACAAGCGGATTTTTATTAAAGGATTTGCAATCTCCATGGCGTGTGCTTGCAGTGTGGCTGGTGGGAGGTGTGATGGCGGCGCTTGGGGCAACTTGTTATGGAGCGCTTTCGCGGAAGATTCCTGAATCGGGCGGCGAATACATCTTTCTTTCGCGGACGTTGCATCCTGCAGCCGGGTATGTAGCAGGCTGGATTTCCTTGCTTGTAGGATTTTCCGCCCCGTTGGCTGCAGCGGCGTTTGCATTCGGCGAATACGCAAAGCCATGGTTGCAGGGAATTTCTCCTCAGATGGCTGGTTCAGTCCTTTTATTGATCTTTGCTATTGTTCACAGTATCGATGTTAGAGGAGGTGCGTGGATTCAGAATTTTGCTGTGGCGCTCAAAGTCGCAATTATTGCCGGATTTGTGATTTTTGCCTTTGGTAAAATTAATCCCCCTCCACAGAACACGCCACCGGGAGATTTTCCTTGGGCGCTCTTCGGCGTTTCTTTAATCTGGGTTTCGTTCAGTTATTCGGGATGGAATGCGGCGATTTACATTGCCGGAGAGGTTAAAAACCCGGAGAAAAACCTTCCACTATCTCTGCTTTTAGGAACCGGCATAGTTACACTCGCCTATATTTTACTGAACGCGGTATTTGTGTTTTCTGCGCCGATTGAACAACTTGCCGGGAAGTTGGAAATCGGAAGGATTGCGGCAGCATCTCTCGGCGGCGAGGGTTGGGCGAACGCAGTTTCTGCAATTGTTGCCCTTGTATTGATTAGTTCTGTTAGTTCAATGGTCATGGCAGGTCCGCGCGTTTACGCCCAAATGGCTAACGATGGTTATTTGCCGTCAATCTTTCGTCAGCAAAGCGGTCCGCCGAGGACGGCAATTGCTTTTCAACTCATTATTGCGTTAATCATGCTTTGGGCTGAAACATTTGATAAGCTCTTAACATACATCGGTTTTACGTTAGGTTTGAGCACAGCAGCAACGGTTCTGGGTTTAATTAAAGTTAAATTAAAGGAAAAGGAATTAAAGGTTCCCGGCTGGCCTGTGGTGCCGATTGTGTTCATTGCGGCGGTTACCGCCATGACGTGTTTTAGCATCTTACGCAGACCGCAGGAAAGTCTGAAAGGATTTATCACAATAGGGATTGGAATAATTTTCTATATCCTCTCTACCCGGAAAAAGAAAAACGGTGTCTCAAACAGTAATTAATTTATTCTGCTGCGCTATTAATCATTGGCATAATACGCGTATCAATTATTTCCGGCGAGGGTCGCCAAACTGATTTTTTATAAATTCAAAAGTTCCTTTTCCGTTGATTGTATGCGGACCAGCAAACCATTCGATAGCAGTCTTTTCCGGTATTTTCAACATGGCAGAATATAACCTCCTGACTTTCGCATATTCATAAGCCACAGTTTCATCCGGCGCGACGGTATCAAAATGTCCTCGTTCAACCATAAACGGACGCGGCGCAATAAGTGCTGCCATCTCTGCGTAATTAAATGTATTGCCAAGATTAAATTCAAAGATTTCGTATTCTCCCATCCAGACATAACTATATGGGCTTGTAGTGGATGCGTTTTTCCAGACCCATTCATTGAAATCCGCCGAACAGATTGAAAACTTATAGTCTGTCAGAATTGCAGGCACGCGCATTGCTGTTTTGCCACCATAACTTAATCCGTAGAATCCGATTTTATCGCCGTCAACAAAGGGAAGTTTTTTCAGCCAGTTTATAATCTGCTGGTGTTGTGGAGTAATAATCGAAAACAAGGTTTTGCCGAGCGGGTTTGCTTTGCGCTGAAGTGTCCGAAACCGATGTCCGAAAATATACGGATTTTGCGGCGCAAATACCACATACCCCATTTCCGCGAGTTTTGACGCAAAGTCATGGTATGCACGATGGTCGCCCGTTATTGTGTCCTGAGGTCTGCCTTCAAGACCATGCTGGCAGACCACGACCGGTCTTTTTTCTCCGTCCTTTATATCCCGCGGGACAAGAAGGATACCGTAGGCGATAACGTCCGGAAAGACATCAAGGACAACTTCATAACCTAACCATGCCGCATTTGAGTACGACAGGCGACTGCGCGGGTTCGGATCAAGGAGCGGCTGTTCAAACCAACCTATGACCCTGTCGCGGAAAATTTGGCGGTGTTTTTCTATAGATCTCGAATACGCTTCAACCGAAGAATAATCGAGACTCTTCCAGAATGCCTCTCTTTCCGAAGCGCAGGTAGTTAAGATTTGCTGGGTATAATCATCGAGTTCACGAAATAGCCGCACCTGACGCAGATTAGAATCCGGTATGTAATGGATTTCCAGCGGACTATTATCAAGTTCAAGATTCAGATTTGCCCCAAGGTTTTCTGCAAACAAGGCGAGCGTTTCGTCGCAGATAATTTTCAGGTTGTTTCCCGGCGGGATTATTATGTCAATCCAGCCCGAACCGAAGGGTTTTACAAGATTTGTTGCCCGTTCAATTTCGTTCTGGACAAGTTCTAACGGCGGCGTTACCAGCCTGCCCGGCGCGCCACCTTTTTCGCCTTTAAAATCAACATTAGGATATGGTGTATATTCGATTGCAAGTTTTCGTGGCGCTATCATTGAGGCGAGTTCAGCACCGCCAAACTGCTCTAAAAATCCGAAAAGGTTGCGGTCAAGCGGTTCTTGCCAGATCTGAAGTCTGTCATCGAATGCCCCGGAGACGCATACTGCCTTGATTCTTGTATCGAGCGCGCCGGCAAAAAGCGCAATCAATCCGCCATCCCCATAACCTACGACCCCGATTACCTTATTTGTGGCGGAATTCCGTTCAATCCAATCAATCAACGCCAGAACCTTCTGGACTTCGTAACCTGTCAATGTTCTTCCAAGTTCGTATGCCGGACGGTGCAGGAATTCCCTTGCAGAAAAATTTGCCCTCCCTTTATGAGGACCAGTATTTCTGTTGATAAGCGCAGGTATATATACACGGCAGCCGCTCTGCGCAAGATATCTGGCATACGGCGATACATTATTCCCTTTGGCTACAAGTCCGCATATTTCTTCCGGCAACTGGTCTGAATCCGGAATTGCAATTATTTCAGCCTTTGGTTGTGCTTCCGATGTCGGGGTAAGCAATAACCCTTCTCCATTAACGTTTCCGAAGGCGTTCCAGCGTATCTGCTGGATTATGAAATTGTTCCCGGCAGCAACGACAGGCGGTTTGTCTATTTCGGAAAACGTGTAGATAGTTGCATTTGTTGGACGCATATCAAGTAATCCGAGTATCCGGGCAAGGGCTTCACGATTCTTTTTTATTGATTCATTGTATTTCTCTACGGAAGAGAAGTCTCGATTCCAGAATTTTTTGCGTCCTTCAATAGATTTAACTGTTTCTGCGGAAAGAAACTTATCTATTCCAGTAACCATATTTGAGGCAATATCGCCTTGAATGGTCAGCGGTTTCGTTCCCGGCAATAACTGGCACAGGGCGTTAAATCCAAAACCCTCGGACAAGATGAATAATAAAAACAGACAGAATACCTTTTTCATACAGGATTTTATTATTAAACAACCATTCAGGTTAATAAAGGTAATAATTAGAGATCGAGTGAAATTGAACAGGGGATTTAATTACGGGAAAATAAAACTGGTGCCCCGGCCAGGACTCGAACCTGGGACCAATTGATTAAGAGTCAACTGCTCTACCAACTGAGCTACCGAGGCACCGGTCGAGATAATTAATAACAATTAAATTCGATTTGTCAATATGCTGTTGTAAATTTTTGCATAATTTAAAATTTTGCGTGAAACACCGCTGAGTTTTAAATTATTTTCCTTATATAATTCAGAAAAAATATGGCGAGTGAAGTCAGACATAATTACGACGAGAGCAAGATAAAAACGCTGTCGTCGCTGGAACACATAAGGCTCCGTACCGGTATGTATATTGGACGAATCGGTAACGGGAGCCATTATGATGATGGTTGTTATGTCCTTTTAAAGGAGATTATAGATAATGCGGTTGACGAATATATAATGGGCTTCGGAAAGGAGATAAACATCCAGATTAAAGATAAAGAGGTATCAGTTCGGGATTTTGGTCGCGGTATTCCGCTGGGGAAGGTCGTTGACTGCGTTTCAAAGATTAATACCGGCGCAAAATACAATGACGATGTGTTCCAGTTCAGTGTGGGTTTAAACGGGGTTGGTACAAAAGCTGTAAATGCGCTTTCCAAAAAATTTATAGTCCGAAGTTACAGAGACGGCGAATTTGTTGAGGCAATCTTTAAAAAAGGCGAATTACAGTCCGAGAAAAAAGGAAAAGCACCAAACGAGCCAAACGGCACGTTTATCTGCTTTGAGCCTGACCCGGAAATTTTTAAAGACTTTGAATTCAAAGATGAGCATATTGAACGACGCCTGCGATTTTATAGTTACCTTAATACCGGGCTAAAATTAATTTATAATGGAAAGGTCTTTCAGTCGAAACTTGGATTGATGGACCTTGTAATGGAAGAACTTGAATCTGACGGCAGCGAACCAATCTACTCGCCACTGCATTATGCCACCAAAAACCTTGAGTTTTGTTTCACCCATACAAACAGCAGATACGGAGAAACCATATATTCATTTGTTAACGGACAATATACATCCGACGGGGGGACACACCTGAGTGCTTTCCGCGAAGGTCTGTTAAAGGCTATTAACGAGTATTCAGGCGCTAAATTCGATGGCGACGATGTCCGCGAAAGTCTTGTAGGCGCAATTTCAATCAGGTTAAAAGACCCGGTATTTGAATCGCAGACTAAAAACAAACTCGGAAACACGGAGATTCGACAGGATTTAGTGAACAAAATAAAAGAGGAACTCCTTAAATTTTTCCATCATAACAAGGAAATTGCCGAGAAGATTGTCGCTAAAATCAAAGATACCCAGCAACTGAGGAAAGAATTGCAAGAGGTTAAAAAGTTAGCCCGCGAACGAGCAAAGGCAATTGCAATTCACATACCGCAGTTAAAGGATTGCAAGATCCACTACGATAAAAAACGCGATAAGGGACATGGTTCAATGATTTTCATCACAGAGGGGCAATCAGCAGCCGGTTCAATCATCAGTTGCCGCGATGTGAACACGCAGGCAATCTTTGTGTTAAAAGGAAAACCGCTCAATGTATGGGATATGAAGCGGGACGCCGTCTATAAAAACGATGAGATGTATAATTTAATGCGGTGTTTAAATATTGAAGACTCAATTGATGGTCTGCGGTATGAAAAGGTAATCCTTGCAACCGACGCTGATGTGGACGGTCTTCACATACGCAATCTTCTGATAACATTCTTTTTCAGGTTTTTTGACCAGTTGGTTCATGATGGTCATCTTTATATACTTGAAACGCCGCTCTTCAGGGTCAGGAACAAAGAAAAAACAATCTATTGTTATTCCGAAGCCGAACGTGATGAGGCTGCGAAGTTGCTCGGCAAAAATTGCGAGATAACCCGCTTTAAAGGATTGGGCGAAATTTCGCCGGCGGAGTTCAAGCAGTTCATTGGCAAGGATATGAAATTGAGCAAGGTTGAGTATGCGCCAAAACCTATAGCCACTGATATTCTCGGTTTTTACATGGGTAGAAATACCCCTGAAAGGAAAGATTACATCATGGAACACCTCGTTGTTCCTGTGGAGGAATAGCTAACCGGATTTAACACCCTGAACCTATGAATAATAACAATTCTGATAATATTCAAAACAACAATACCGAAATTGTTGCCGAACAGGTATCGGAGAAAATAAACAAAGAGCCGTTTAATCCTGCAAAAATCGCAAATCCATTCCATAAAAGAATGGATTATGGATTCTTGCAGTATGCATCATACGTAATCAGAGACAGGGCAATTCCGAACCTTGCTGATGGTTTGAAGCCGGTGCAAAGGAGAATCCTCTGGTCGTTGCACCAGATCGACGATGGCAGGTTCACAAAGGTCGCCAACGTGGTTGGTCATTGCATGCAATATCATCCGCACGGCGACGCATCAATCAGCGAGGCTTTGATTGGTCTTGTGAATAGGGGTTATTTAATTGAAGGACAGGGAAACTTCGGAAACATTTTTACTGGTGATGTTGCGGCTGCTCCACGTTATATTGAATGTCGTCTGACTGAACTTGCAAAAAATGAGTTGTTTAACGATGACCTCACGGAATTTGTCCCCAGTTACGACGGCAGAAACAAAGAACCGGTATTTTTGCCAAGCAAACTTCCCCTTCTTCTGATGCTTGGTGCAGAAGGTATTGCAGTAGGATTGTCATGCAAAATCCTTCCGCATAACTTTATCGAACTGTTACAGGCAGAGATCGCGATTCTGAAAGGCGAATCGTTTCGGATTCTGCCGGATTTCCAGACCGGCGGGATAATGGATGCTCGCGAATACGATGACGGTCGTGGCTTCGTCAAAGTAAGGGCAAGAATTAAGGTCAAAGACGATTCCACAGTTGTTATAAAGGATATTCCGCCAACAACTACCACGGAATCGCTGATTGCCTCAATCGAAGATGCGGTTAGAAAAGGAAAATTAAAGGTAAAAAGCATAAACGATTTTACGTCCGAAGAAGTTGAAATAGAGGTAAAAGCCCCTCAAGGCGTTGACGCCCAACAACTTGTTGATGCCCTCTACGCTTTCACTGAATGCGAGACGACAATTCAGAGCAGAGTCATTGTCATAAAGGATAACCGTCCTGTCGAAATGACGGTTTCGGAAATCCTTAAGGAAAACGTTAACCAACTTCTGGATATCCTGAAAAAGGAACTCGAATTAAAGAAATCAAGACTCGAAGCGGATTTACATTTCAAAACTCTGGAACGAATCTTCATCGAAAAGAGAATTTATAAGAAGATTGAGCAATGCACAACCAATGAGGCGGTGTTCGAGGCGGTTCGCACAGGATTAAAACCTTATCTTGATGTCATCAAAAGAGAGGTTACCGACGAGGATATTCAGAGATTGCTCGAAATCCGTATAAAACGAATTTCCCTTTTCGATATTAATAAGCATAAAGAAGAGATGGAAAATATCAAAGCCCAGTTAGCCGAGACAAATAAACATCTTAAAAATCTTGTTAAGTATGCGATCGGACACCTTGAAGGGCTTATTGAAAAATATAAGGATAAATATCCGCGGCTGACAAAAGTATCGCGGTTTGACGAGGTTGATGAAAAGGAAGCAGCGTTTAAGGCGTTCAAAGTTTCATACAACCGCGAGTCGGGTTATGTTGGTTACAAGGTAAGCGGGGACGAATTTAAGACCGATTGCACAAAATATGACAAGATTATCCTTGTTTTCAGAGACGGGCATTATCAGGTAATTGAACTGCCTGAAAAATTGTTTGTTGGACCTGACCTTGTTTACTGCGGTATTTACGAGCGCGACAGGATAATGACAATCGTTTATTCAAATAAGGATGCAGCGTTTATTAAGCGTTTTACTTTCGGCGGCGTAATTATGAACAAGATTTACTATGCAACCCCGCCGAAATCGAAGGTGCTGTTTTTTGAGCCAGACACACCGGAAATACTCTACATCAAGTATAAACCAGCGCCGTATCAGAAGATAAATCAGCAAACCTGCAATCCGTCCGAATTGCCGGTTAAAACAGCAAAGGCAAAGGGAAATCAGGTTTCAATAAAAGAAATTTCAGCTGTGGCTTCCAAACCGCCCCGAGGCTGGGATGAATCTGCCCCAACTACTAAACTTCATTTTGCATAAAAAAATCCCCGCCATAAAAAGCGGGGATTTTTACATAAGATGGAATTAAATCTGAGAATACCCTGCCGGACGGAGGAAGATGTTCGTAATGTTAGATACAATTTCAGGGTCGGTAAAGCCCGGTGTTGAACTCATTTTCTTCCACTCCGGGTCAGAGGCGAACACGCCCCAATTTTTATCACGGGTAGCCATATTTTCAAAAACGAGCATGTAAGTTAGGTTCGGTAGTCTGCTCCCAACGAGAGTCTGACCGAAAAACACGGGTTGAAGTCCTGTCCTCCTGAACAAAGCGATTTCGCCGGTATTAAACATTTCTACCTTCTTCAGATGAGCCTTCATGGAATGACTTTCATAGATTCGGAGTTCAAAAATCCGCGACTTCATCGCCGGAACTTCTAATTTTGGCATTCCTTCGAATGCTATCATAAGCGAACTTTCGAATCTGATGTATGCCGGCGATGTAGGAGGGGCATTTATAAACTCTGCGCCGGCTTTCTGGTATTCTTTATCCTCGTTCAGGTGCAGATGGACTTTTAAAAGATCGCTGATGTTTTTGTATGGGATTAGGACATAAGCGCATGGACTATCCGGACCAACCGATACGAAAAACACGCCGACATTTTTTATCCCAGCGCGATTCAAAGCGGGAATTGCTGCCTCGCGGTAATAGTCATCGAAGAGTTTCTGCATCGGTCCGCGTCTCAGATAATACTTGCGGAGTTCGTAAAGTTCCCTTCCTGATTCCTCCTTTTCCTGAGCGTTGGTTTGTCCAAGTAGCGAAAACGCTCCTGCGACCGAAGTCGCGCCTGCTGCATATTTGATAAAATCGCGTCTTTTCATAGAAAAGATTATTCAACAGGTATTCTAAAAAGTAAATCAGGATGTGAAAACAAAAAAATAAACCTGCGATATGTGAACGAAAAGAGAAGAGTCTTTGGCGCTCTGCATAAGAAGTATTTCTTTTAAAGGAGAATGAAATGAACTTTTTTTACCTTTTTCATATTAAATAAAACTTTAAAAAATTTATATATCTATATAAATACTTTATTAGTATCGCCCCCATCTACAAGCCATGTAGATCCCATCTACATGGGTAGTATTCCGTATCTACATGGTATGTTGACTGCATATATATGCGATATACTGCCGGAGTAATTCCTTCGAATTTGGTTTAAGTTATTTTCTGGTTATTAACAGGTTATTCACAAAATTTTGCGATTTAATGCGAGGATTATAACTTAACTTATTCAAAATTAATGAGTTACGTTAGAAATCCTATTGATAATGATGAATTTGATTCAAGGGGTAGTGCTGGTTGAGTGGAAAATCTATGCAGAAGTCAAAATCTTTTATTTTTCCCGAGGTTCGGTAGTATTGGTTTTTAAGTTGGTCTGTTCATTGGATTTAGAATCCTGTGTATGGAAACGGGGAGAATCCGGACGTCTGTTTCTGCTATCCCCGCGTGGGAATGGTGGCGGTCCGCCACTTCGGTCGCCTTGTGATCTCATTTCAGGGGGGCGACCTCCACCTGGCGGAGTGCCGTCGAAGGGTCTTCCCTCTGGTCGTTTTGGTGGACGCCATTTAAAGAGGTCTTCGTATTTTTTCTGTTGCTCGGGTGTTAATTCCTTCATGATTTCTTCTTTGACGCGCTTGACTTCATCCTGCATGACAGGATCAATCAATTCGCGCAAAGGTTTCAACCTTTCATGGCTGTCAATAAGGATTTTTTCGATTTTTTCCTGTTGCTCTTTGGTGAGTTGAAGTTTATCTGCCAGCCATTTGGAAAATTCAGGTCTTGGTATTATAGGAGGGCCTGAAGGGCGTGACTCAGCAGCCTTTTTTTGGAGGAATTGTGTATAAACAACCGCCCCTGTGACTGCGCCAGCCACGAATATTACAATTGCGGCAAGTATGACTTTCCAGGGTTTCACCTCCAGGTTCCTAATTCATTAAAATCGGATAGCACAACAAGCTCGAAAGCCTCTGAAGGGTTATCAATGTTGACTTTATACTGGCTGGTTGCCAAAGCCCACAGACATGCCATTATCATTATAATGATACATGGCGCCACAGCGCGCCATAGCATTTTGCTCCAGACGGCAATAGAATCGTAAACGGGCATTTCTGCTATACGCGCCATGATGCGTTTTTCGAATGCATAAGGCACGTGCTCGGACGGTCTGTTTTTCTTTGCAGCCGTCATCAGTTTTTTTAGCAGAATATCAGTGTTCATGTCTTTTATTCCTGTAATTTTAGACGTTTTAACAGGTATTCAAGTTACAAATATTTACTTTTTATTATTTTTGACAAACATTTTTTCATTTCCAATCTTGCCCGGAATGCGCGGACTTTGACTGTCGGCACAGACCAGCCTGTAAGTTCGGCTATTTCTTTAACCGATTTTTCCTCGATTTCCAGCAATGTTATCACAAGTCTTGATGCCGGTGAAAGTTCATTTAGCAATCTTTGAACCAGTTGCTTTGCAGCCTCTTCGTCATCTTTAGCCTTTTCTGGGTCAATGGCAAATCTTTCGAGCCAGTCGTATTCACCGTCGCTCAGTTCTGTTAGGGTCGTTTCTTTGGAGCGTTTTTTCTGTCGTAAATAATCGTAACACGTCCTTATTGCAAGTCGCGAAAGCCAGTGTTCAAAAGGCGCTTCCGAGCGATAGGTTTTTAGTTTCTGGTATGCCCTAATCCATACATTCTGAACAATGTCTTCCACATCGCTTTCATTTTCAACATGACGTCTTACAATAGCAAAGACCCGCCCCTGATACTTTTGTATAAGGGGTTCAAAGCTGGACTGGTCGCCCTCTAAAACTTTCTTTATCAGATGGGCATCGCTTTGCTCCATTAAATTAAAGTATATTTGTAATCAATGAATTATACCATTGCAAAATAAAAAGAAAGACCACTGTGGTTGACACAGTGGTCTTTAATCCATGAAATATTCAGTAATTATTATTGATTTGGTTGTGGTTGATTTCCACCCTGAGCCGGGGCCGGTTGATTTCCACCCTGAGTTGGAGCTTGCTGATTTGCATTCTGATTGCCGCCACCGCGTTGTCTTCCACCTCTGCCACCGCCTTGTTGGTTGCCGCCAGGTGCGCCACCGGGTCCACCAAATTGACCGCGCCTTCCTTGTCCAAACGCAGGAGGTCCGCCCGGACCACCACCAAAGCCGCCAGGACCGCCCGGAGCAAAGCCTGGTCCGCCAAATCCGCCAGGTCCACCAGGACCACCACCAAATCCGCCGAAGCCTCTACCGCCAAATCCACCACCGGTCAGTAGTCCGGCTACGAACGGAGACTCTTTAATATCCTGCTTTTGTTCGGGGGTAAGTGTTGGCGCTACTGCCGAAACCGCTTTTGCCCGCAGCATGGTTAATTCCACCTGCAGTTTTGCAACTGCTTCAGCCTTCTGGCGTACGACTTGTTCGTCATATTTTTCTGCCAGCACAGCGTCAACCAATTCCTGCTGGGCGATGCGGAGTTTTTCCATTATTTCCTGCATTTGTGGGCCTACAGCCCGCAGACCTTCAAAGAGCAGTTCCCGTTGATTATCATTAAGATTAAACCCGCCGAAGAATCTGCCGCCACCACGTTGTTGACCCGGTCCGCCAGGTTGGTTAGGCGCTCCGGGTTGTGGTGCTTGCTGCGGAGGCGGAGCTGGTTGTCCGGGCTGCTGCTGTGGCTGTTGTTGGCCAACAGCGGTTAATCCGGCTATTAAAACGCCAGTAAGTAAACTGGCTGTTAATTTGGCTTGGTTATTTCTTGTTTTCATTTTCTGCGCTATCGTTTTGTTTGTTGTTTAAATTACTTTTTTCTGTGGTTGTTGTATTTTTGATGGTGTTTGTTACCGCTGAAAGCCGCTCATCCAGTTTTTTCAACATCTGTTCCATTTTTTGGAGTCGTTTTAGTTCTTCCGGCGTAATGGTGCCTTCGGATTGTTTATTTCTTAGATTCGCCAGACCCTGTTCCATTTTTAACCGCCATTCCTTCATTTTCCTGTATTTCTCTTCCGGCGAAAGCTTCTGCCAGTTTTCATCAGTCTTTGAATATTTTGACCATTTTGCCTTTTCGTCCGCCGGCTTTTGAGGACACTCAGTTTGGTCGTTACTCCGGCAGACCAAAACGCTCACTAAAGCGGCTAATAAAATCACAATATAAATTTTTAAATTCTGTATCATGACTAACAGGTCATATTCTACCACTTTTGACGTGGTAATATTTAAAAAGGTTACATCAGACCTTAATAATTTCTAAAATTTTGTATCCTTTTCTTATTTTTTTATGCCAAGAGTCTTTTCGAATTCTGCAGAGAAGTTCCTGATTTCACTTATAATTTTTTCCGGTTGTTCTTTAAAAGTTGGGAGCATGCGGGGTAGGGCAGAAGGATTTAACCTGATAACTTCCGAAGCCGCAACAATTAAAGAAAGATAGTTATTAACATTATGGCGCATGTTTGAAAGTTTTTCATTCAACTCCTGCGCTTGTTCTTTTGTCAGGATAATAACATCTGATGATGGCATATAAACTAATCCTGTTAAAGTTTAGCCCTGATTGCAAGTTTTTTGTAATCGGGTTTCAGTTTCATAAATATACACAAATATAAAATTAAACCAATGATTTTCTCGACAATATAGCAGGTTTTTGGAGAATAAAAGGTTAAATTAAGGAAAATGGATTCGCAGAGGGCAACATTTTTCCGCCAGAGCGGATGGATGGTAATCAGCACCTTTATGGGTGGGGCGTGCATGTTTGCCGTTCATTTCTTTGCACCGTTTCTGGGTGATGCCGAATATGGGCTGCTCGGCACTTTGCTTGCGATGATGAATGTAATGATGATCCCATCGCTTGGACTTCAAACCACCCTTGCTCAAGAGGCGGCTTCTTCCATAACGGATGAGGATAAAGCGAGGTTCAGCGGGACGGTTCGTGGATTGCTTTTCTGGACTTTCATGCTCTGGTTGATAATGGCAATTATCGTTCTGTTATTTCAGGGACACTTTTTAGAAATTCTTTCCATACCGAGCGCGGTTTCTTTATTTCTTGTTGTTTTGATTGGTCTTGGGTTGCTGTGGCAGCCAATTATTCAGGGGGTTTTGCAGGGAATCCAGAACTTCTTCTGGCTTGGTTGGGTAATAATCATCAATGGCGCAGGAAGACTAATTGCTGCGGCGTTCCTGATAGTAATACTATGGAAAATACTTGATAATATAAGTTTCATCGCTGGTTTAAATATATATTCCGGTTTGCGTAATATATTCTATTGCAAGGCATTAGGCGCAATAACTGGGGCATTGATTGGGATTGCATCTGCGATAACAGTTGGTCTTTATCAGATAAGAAGTATCTGGTTAGCAAAACATCATCTGCCGTTCGATTGGAAAAAATGGCTGATGAGGTTAATACCATTAACGCTTGGTCTGGGGACTTTCCAGTTTATTTTCAGCATAGATATGATAATTGTAAGGGCTTTGTTTGGAAAGGAGCAGACCGGTTTTTATTCTGCGGCCGGCATGATCGGAAGGGGTCTTGTTATGTTTACAGCGCCTCTTGCCGCTGTGATGTTCCCCAAGATTGTCCAGAGCACAGTACAGAAACGGAAAACCAATGTTTTATTTATGACACTGATTTCAACAGCCGTTTTGGGGGTAATAGCGGCTGGTTTTTGTACTGTCGTGTCTAAAGTTATACTGTTAACCCTATCGGAACCGTCTCAAGTGCAATGGTTTATGCCTGCGTCTGTTGTTGCTGGTATTCGGAAGCATCCTGATGCCGCTAACGTGGTGGCAACGTTAATCCCGTGGTTTGTCTGGTGTATGTTGCCGCTTTCGCTTGCAAACGTTCTTTTAAATAATCTGCTTGCAAGAATGGATTATCGGGTTGTCCCATATCTTGTGGCGGTTGTTGGGGTCTATGCCAATGCGGCAATCTTTTTTGGACAGTCCGCGCAAGGTGTACTTTCGTCATTTGTGAGGGTAATTCAGATACTTGGGATTTTTAACCTGATTTATCTGATTGTATTGCTTATATTTACGAAAATTTCGGGTGGGGTTCAGCCCAAAGAAGACCAGCAACCTGTATCAATTATTTCTTAGTTACTTGCTTTCCGGTTTTTGAAAGGTGGTGTTGGCTGGACGCGGAACAGGGGCACGCAATTTAGTATAAATCCAGACTTCGAGCGGTCTTAACGGGGCGAGATATTTGTAGAAAGGAGAATAGATAAGGCGCAGTCTGATAACGGATAACAGCATTACAAGCGAAGTTCTGAACAGATTTACTTTAGAGCCAGCCATGTCTGTCCATTCAGTTGGGTGTTCAAGGATTTTAAAACCTTCCCGTTTCAGGCAGTAAAGCAGATTAATATCAAAAGCCATGTCCGCGATTGTGAGAGATGGGTAGATTTTCATTACTGCTTCGCGTTTCATTACTTTTGCTCCGCATTGGGTGTCATGGATATTCATGCGAAATAGCAATTGAACAATTGCATGGAAAACACGGCTTGCGAACTGACGGCGTCGGTTTTGCGCCTGATGAAGCACAGCCCCTTTAATCCAGCGCGAACCGATGACGCAATCTGCATGGTTAATGTGTTTTATAAGGTCATGAAAGGCTGGCGGTTTCGTTGCGCCGTCGGCATCCACATAACCAATTAGATCTGCTTCAGGGGCAAGTTTTAATCCTTCGATAAGCGCTCCGCCTTTGCCAATCGGGTCTTTGAATTCAAGGTGACTAATGCAATTATACTCCTTTTCGACTTTCTGTACGACTCCGAGCGTATTATCGCGGCATCCGTTTAGAACAACAACAATCCTGAATTTTCCGTCATAATTTTTAGTAAAATACTCTCCGTATTCCCGAAGGACGGGTTCAATCCGTTTTTCTTCATTATATGCCGGTATTAAAAGTAAAACGCTTGGCTCTCTCACGAGGTAATTATTAACATATTAGATTTTTTGTGTCTACGTAAACTGTTTGCACTATGACATTGGGAAAATTTTTCAGAATATTCAAAATTATTGTTGAAATGCTACAAGGATATCCGAAATAATACGTACAATTTATCAAGTAAAAAGCGCAACCATGAAATTATTTGGAAAACAACCAATACCTGTACGGTTAATTGCGATTTGTTTATTTTTTATCGTGGGTGCGCTGATTATGGCATTTGCCGGATTTCTTATTCATGACTGGATGTTTTACAAGGCTGATCTGAAACATGAATACACAGAGCAAGCAAAATTTTTAGGGCAGGTTTGTACTGAGGCTATTGAGGAGGACAACGTTATATTGGCTCAGAAATTTCTTTCGGCGCTCGAATCGAATCCCGGAATTATTGCCGTGTGTATTTACGATCCGCAGGGAGGGGCATTTGCAAGTTACTGCCGCAGGGACAAATACAATTTCAGTTTTCCCAGTGTACAGTTAGAGGGGGTGTGGCTAAACGGCAATCAGATTCAAGTTTTTCGCAGGATTTCCAAAAACGGAGAATTTATCGGCACTATTTATCTGGAAGCGGAGGTTGAACCTTTCGGAAAGAGACTTTGGAGTTATGTCGGAGTTGTCCTGATTGTATTTTTGATTTCATGTATCGTAGCAGTTGTTTTTGCTAATCTTATTTATGCTGTATTATCAAGACCTGTCAGGCGTTTATCGGAGATTGCTCAGCGTGTTGCAAGGGAAAAAGATTTCTCGACAAAGGTTCCAAAAGAAAGTTCGGATGAGATTGGTTCATTGATAGACAGTTTTAACTGGATGCTCGAGCAGATTAAACAGCGTGAGGAGGAACTCGAATATGCGCAAAAAGACCTCGAAAAGAAGATTAACGAAAGGACGGAAGAATTAGTTAAAATAAACGAGAAATTGAAATTCGAAATTCTGGAAAGGCAAAAGGCGGAGGAATCATTGAGGAACTCTCAGCAGAAACTTCTCTTACATATACAGCAAACGCCGCTTGGAGTTATAGACTGGACGCTCGACCAGAGGGCGATTAACTGGAATCCTGCCGCAGAGAAAATTTTCGGGTTCAAGGAGTCAGAAGTTATCGGTAAAACAGCGATGGAATTAATAATTCCTGAGTCTTTCAGGGACGAATTTAGTAATATTTGGGGAAAGATATTAAACCGTGCAGGTGGCAGCCATGTTGTGGTAAAAAATAAAACAAAGTCCGGTAAAATAATCACCTGTGAGTGGTTTAACACCCTATTAACAAACCGCGAAGGCAAGGCAATTGGTGTTGTTTCATTGATTCTGGATATTACAGGGGAGATAGAAGCCCAGATGGAGTTGCGGAAATATGAAGAACATACGAGGAAGACCGAGAAGATGCATGCTATAGGTCAGCTTGCGGCGGGTATTGCTCACGATTTTAATAACATGCTAACTGTGATTCAGGGACACATTGGGATGCTTTTGACAAAGCCTGGCATTGATTCCGCATTTCGGGATACTTTGAAAACTGTGTATGATGCAAGCGCGCATGCGGCAAATATTGTCAAGCAATTACTCACATTCAGCAGGAAAACTGAATTTAAACCGTCGGTCAGGGATTTTAACGAGGTGGTAAAAGGCTTCTATAATCTGATTAGCCACGCGCTTGGTGAGGATATCCGCACGAAACTGGAGTTATGCGAAAAGGTTTTGCCGGTCAACTGTGATGCGACGCTGGTCGAACAGTTAATCCTTAACCTTTGTATGAACGCGAAGGATGCAATGCCAGATGGGGGCGACTTGCTTATAAGAACTGAAATAGTTGAGATCAAAGAACCTATGTCTCAGAAAAATCCTGAGAGACGGGCTGGAAATTTTGTCAGATTAATTGTGTCGGATACCGGTGTTGGCATGGATGAGGAAACAAAGAAGAGGATATTCGAGCCGTTTTTCACATCAAAAAGCCCGGGCAAAGGAACAGGTCTGGGACTTGCGATGGTTTATGGGATTGTAAAACAGCATAATGGCTGGATTGAGGTCGAGTCTGAACCTGGAAAGGGGACAACATTTAAGATTTATTTCCCGTTGGATGAGCGGCAGGTTGTTGCGACTCACGAAGATCGCACGATAAAACCGCCCGGGGACGAACTTTTCGGAAAAGAGACTGTGCTTGTTGTAGAGGATGAGCCAACCTTGCGCGAGATGGTATGCGGTCTTTTAAAACAGTATGGATACAATGTTTTCAGCGCATCAAACGCAATGGAGGCGATGGACCTGTGTGAGGACCCAAATGTTCATTATGACTTGCTGTTTTCAGACATGCTCCTTGCGGAAGGGATGAGCGGTCGTGAACTTGCCAGAAAGTTGAAATCAAAATTCCCCGAGTTGAAAGTTATTATTACAAGCGGATACAGCGTTGACCCAAACATTAACAGGGCTGAATTCCGTGATGGATTTATATTTTTACCTAAGCCTTTTCATCTTTGGACGTTACTCAAGACTGTGAGGTCTATTCTGGATGAGAAGGAATCGGAGAATGGCGGAAACAGACCGGCAAGCAACCTGTACCCGGATTGTATTAATAATTAAGAAGTGTCTGAATAGGAAATTAAAAATTCCATGCAAATTAAGTTGACCAATTTCGGCGCATTGTCTTTAATTTTATTATATGAAAACAAATCACATTTCACGTCGCAGTTTTTTGGAAAAGACATTCTTAGGCATTACAGCAGCATATTCTGCCAGTGTTTTGAAGGCGCAGGAATATGGCGGGAATAAAATTCCTATCGGTGTTCAGTTATATTCGGTCAGAACAGAATGTGAGAAAGACTTGCCGGGTACAATCGCCGCAGTAGCAAAGATTGGTTATAAAGGAGTTGAATTTGCCGGATATTACGGCAGGGACGCAAAGACGCTGAGAAAACTTCTCGATGATAATGGTCTTAAATGCTGCGGGACACATACAGGGATTGACACGTTGCTGGGCGATAACCTAATGAAGACCATTGAGTTTAACAAGATTCTTGGCAATAAATATCTGATTGTTCCGGGATTGCCGCAAAAATACACAAGCAGCAAAAAAGCATGGCAGGAGACAGCTGATTTGTTCAGCGAACTTGCCGAAAAGGTTAAACCACACGGGATGCGTGTCGGGTATCATAACCACTCAGCGGAATTCAAAATGCTTGAAGGCGAAATGCCGTGGGACACATTTTTTAGCCGGGTTTCAAAAGATGTCATAATGCAACTTGATACAGGCAATGCAATGCACGGCGGTGGCGACCCAGTAACATTCTTGAAGAAATATCCTGGACGTGCCATAACTGTGCATATAAAACCGTTCTCAAAGAAGAATCCGAAGGCTTTGCTGGGCGAAGATGAATTGCCATGGAAGGAAATTTTTAACCTTTGCGAAACCATAGGTAAAACAGAGTGGTATATAGTTGAATATGAATCTGACGCGTTCCCGCCAATTGTTAACATTCAGAAGTGTTATGAAGCATTGAAGAAGTGGGGGAAATGCTGAAAGGCACTATAGCGTGAGGCTGTAATTCATGCATTTAAAATCCCCGCGCTCTTTAAGATTTTTGAATAGAAAGAGTGCGGGGTTGCTTTTTTAATGGAGGAAAACCGCCAATTAAAACATCTATTGTCTGTTCAATCTTCTGTAAAACTTTTGATCACTGTTATAAGATACCTTGCAAAAAACAGTGGCGAGGCATAATTTGATATTGAAAAAATATCGAAAATGAGACGGAAACTAACATACGGGATTTTAATCGCAGCGCTCACGATTAATTTAATCATCGGCGCGCGGATTTATTTTTATTCGTTGCATGCTGTTGAGGATGATGACCCCTATACGAATATAAAAATCTTTACCTCTGTTCTCGAAAGGATAAAGAACGATTACGTAGAGGGGAATAAGTTCACATACAAGGAATTAATACAAGGCGCGCTGAAAGGGATGCTTGGGATGCTCGACCCGCACAGCGAGTATATGGACCCGTCACAATATGAGGATTTAAAAAATGATACAGAAGGCGCTTTTGGCGGGGTTGGGATTGTTATATCAGTGAAAGATGGCTATATCACTGTCGTGTCGCCGATGGAAGATACGCCTGGATTTAAGGCTGGTATTTTATCTGGGGATCGTATCGTGAAGATTGACGGCAGAAGCACTGAAAAGATGAGTCTTCAGGATGCGGTTAAAAAATTGCGCGGAAAACCGGGGACAGAAGTGGTAGTTACTGTTTATCGTCCGTCCACAGGCGAAACAAGAGACTACAAACTCGTAAGGGCTGAAATTAAGGTTACAACAGTAAAGGATATCAATGGAAAGAGCGAGTTTCCTGTTGATGAAAATTACATTGGGTATATACGTATAACTCAGTTTGGTGAGAGAACATCTGACGACCTTGAGAACGCCTTAAAAAAACTCGAAGCCAAAAATGTTAAATCTATAATTCTGGATTTGAGGGGTAATCCTGGCGGATTGCTTGATCAAGCTGTTGGGGTGTGTGAAAAGTTTCTGCCGCGGGGGACGCTTGTTGTTTCAACTGAGGGACAAAACGCAAGTCAAAAGGCCGAATACAGGGTTACAGGCAGGTCTAAAACCCGTAACTATCCGCTGGTAGTTCTGGTGAATGGTGGGAGCGCAAGCGCTTCGGAAATTGTGGCAGGATGTCTTCAGGATTTGAAAAGGGCGGTTATCATTGGAGAACAGACTTTCGGAAAAGGTTCGGTTCAAAGTATTTTGCCGTTAAACGACGGTTCTGCGCTGAGACTTACAACCGCAAGATATTATACTCCGAGTCACAGGGTTATTCATGAAAAGGGAATAACACCTGATATTATTGTGCCTATGAGCGAGGAAGAAGAGCGCGACGTATTTATCAAGAGAACGGTAATGTTAGAAACTCTGGATGAGCGTGAGCGGGAAAGACTGAAGAATATCCGCGACCCGCAGTTGGAACGCGCTGTTGACCTTCTGAAAGGTTTACAATTGTTTTCGCAGAGGGATTTAAAGAATGTGAAACCGGCGGAGAAAGCGGTCAAGTAGCGGGGGATTCGTGATTGTTCTTGCGATTGAAACTTCGTGTGACGAAACTTCGGCGGCAGTAATACGCGATGATGCCATTCTTTCTAACGTAGTGGCAACGCAGATGCATCTGCATGCTGAATACGGCGGTGTTGTTCCGGAAATAGCGGTAAGGGAGCATCTTAAGAACTTGCCAGTTGTTTTAAGAGCTGCAATTAAAGAATCAGGAATCTCTCCGGCTGATGTGGATTATATTGCTGCAACAAGGGGTCCTGGTCTGCCATCTGCTTTGATGGCAGGATACCGGACGGGTCAGGCAATAGCATTCTCGCTTAATAAACCGTTCTTTGGTATTCATCATCATGAAGCGCATCTGTATTCTCCATGGATTTCTCCGGAAAAAAGACGGGCGGAATTTGAACTTTTCGAACCGAATATTTCGCTGATTGTTAGCGGCGGTCATACTATGCTGGTTTATGTGGAAAGTATTTTTGAGCACAAAGTTTTAGGCGGCACTGTTGACGATGCTGCCGGGGAGTGCTTTGACAAAATTGCGAAGTTAATCGGTCTGCCATATCCGGGTGGACCGCAATTGGACAGACTTGCCGATAAGGGTAATCCAGAAAAATATGTATTTCCGCGTCCGATGATTCAATCGGATGATTTTAATTTTAGTTTCAGCGGTTTGAAAACTGCGGTCAGGTATTTTTTAAGGGATAATCCTGATGTACTTGATGATGTTAATAAGATTTGTGACCTTTGTGCGTCGGTAAGGGCGGCGATTGTAGATGTTCTTGTGGCAAAAACAGAATTGGCGGCGCGAAAGTTCAGGGTTAAATGCATAACGGCTTCCGGCGGAGTATCTGCCAATCGTCTATTGCGCGAGAGGTTAAGACTCACGGCTGAAAAATTAAGTATCGGTTTAAGATTGACAGATCCATGTTTTTGCACTGACAATGCCGCTATGATAGGAATAACGGCTCTTAAGAAAATTGAAAATGGACTTGAGCCAACAGGTTTGGACTCGGACGTTATTCCGTCATGGGCTTTGACATAACCGGATTTTGCGAGTGTATGTGACAAAGGTTATAGCGCGGTATGGAAGCGGATAAGATTAAAATTGCGCTTGAAGAAATAAATCGGGAAAACAACGCTGTTGCGAAGACGCTAAGAATTGCGTCGCTGGTCTCGCGGCATTTTCGCGATAACTCTGTGGAACTTGTGGTAGTGGGACGCGCGGCAATAGGAATGTTGACAGGTGGGACAATTCCCGGCAACGACCTTGATTTTTGTCTGATAAAGCCGGCGATTTTATCACCGCGCAGGCGTCAAATGCTCATGGGTGATTTAGGTGCGGTAGGGGGTCCGCGTGGGTGGAATCTTGCAGGGATTCATGTTTCGCTGCATGGACTTGTGGAGTCGTTTTCAAGGACACAGTTCCGACGGGTGTATGGACCTTACGGCGATGTGCTTGTGATGAAACCTGAGGATTTGCTTGTTGAACGTGTACTTGTTTCGGTCTTTCCATCAGTGAGTCAAGGTGCTTCCGCATGCGTGCGCTCTCTTGTAACAGCCGCTTTGCAAAAGAGACTAATTATGGATTGGGGAGAAGTGTTGAGACTTTCTTCCTTGCCTGAATACAATATCAGGGAAGAGTGCCAGCAGATGGTAAGACAGGTGGCAAAGGAAATTAATCAGCCTTCGCCGATTTAGCAGACTTCTTAAAGACTGTTTTTTTTCAGAAGATTTGATTTTCCGATTTCAATAAAACGGCGAATTTCAGGGATCAGAGGAGTTTTTTGTATTTCTGATTTTCTGCAAGTTTTTTTACCAACTCCTTGATTCTTTGGTCTTGTCCTTTTTGGGTAATTAGTATCGCATCATCTGTTAACACAACAATTGCATTGCTGACACCGACAGAGGTAACCAGCGATTTTGATTTCTTGCGGGCATCGAATATCAGATTGCCATTGGAATCGACTGAAATATAATCACCGACGACACAATTGCCATTTTCGTCAGGTATTAAGTGTTTGTATAGCGCTGACCATGAACCAACGTCGTCCCACCGGAAATCCCCGCTCGCGACAATTACGTTCTCGGCATGCTCCATGAGGGCATAGTCGATAGAGATTTTTTTAAGAGAAGGGTAATCGTTTTTCAGGATTTTCAATAGTGCGGGGAATTTCGAAGCCGATGAAGTCCATTTCAGGCAAAGCTCATAGAATTGCGGCTGATGTTTCTGCAGAGCGTTGAGAATTGTGTTATAAGACCAGATAAACATCCCTGCATTCCAGCGGTAATTTCCGCTTTTCAAATATTCGACTGCTTTATCGTAGGGTGGTTTTTCGACAAATTGTTCGGCTTTGTAAAAGGTAGTTTTTAAGCCGGTAAGAGGTTCTGTTTTTTCCTTTAATTTGATATAGCCGAAGCCTGTATGCGGTTCTGTGGGTTGGATTCCGATTGTAACCAACACAGGTTCTTTTAACGCTACAGAAAGAGAATCTGAAAGAATTGTAAGAAATATATCGTCGTCGAGAATTATATGGTCGGCAGGTAACACAGCCATTGCGGCGTTTTTATTTCTTGAACCGACAAGTGCTGCGCCGAGTGTAACGGCTGCGCATGTGTCTCTTCCGCAGGGTTCAGCAATGATATTATTTTTATTTAGCCGCGGCAGTTGTTCCCGCACAGCCTTTTCCTGTTCAGCGTTTGTAATGACAAAGATATTCGACAGGTTAATTTTTTTTGAAACCCTGTTAACTGCCTGTTGAAGAAAAGATTGTTTGCCAAGCAGTTTAAGGAGTTGTTTTGGATTTTTCTTGCGGCTCAGCGGCCAGAAACGCTCGCCGCTACCGCCTGCCATTATTATGGCAAACCAGTTTGTGTCAGCGTTTTTGGTTTTCATTTGTTCTGACCTCCCTGACTGCTGATGAGAGTTCTTTAACAAAATTTACCACAGTTTGAATCATTTCCGGCGATTTGCCGAGTTTTCCGATTTTATCTACCACTGCGCTGCCAACGACTACGGCGTCTGCGTATCCGGCAACAAGTTTTGCCTGTTCGGGATTCGAGATGCCGAATCCGACTGCAACTGGCAGAGTAGTATATTTTTTAATCAGATTAACCATAGTCGGCAGCGATTCAGGAGTGCCACTTCGCATGCCAGTCACGCCTTCACGCGAGACGTAATAGATGAATCCCTTTGCCTTAGATACAATAAATCTGATTCTTTCTTCCGGAGTTGTGGGGGCGATTAAGTAAATCGGACATAAACCATACTTCTCCATCAGACGATGATATTCTCCGGCTTCGTCCGGTGGCAAGTCCAGAACCAGAAGTCCGTCAACGCCTGCATCAGCGGCGTCTTTTATAAATTTTTCCAGACCGTAACGGAACACGAGGTTGTAGTAGATATAGAGGACAATCGGGATTTGAGATGATTTTCTGATTTCCGCCACAGTAGCGAGAACTGCAGGTGGCGTTGTTCCGGACTGGAGTCCGCGTTGTGCGGCGAGTTGGTTAACGATCCCGTCGGCAAGCGGGTCGCTGAACGGCACGCCAAGTTCAAGAATATCAACACCGGCTTTGCCGAATTCAATTGCAAGTTTGCGGGTTGCATCAAGATCAGGGTCGCCGGCGCCGATGTATATAATTAATCCTTTTTCACCATGTTTTTTTAAATTCAAAAATTTTTCCTCGATTCTGTTCATGATTAATATGTTTTCCTGTTAATTAATTTATCGGTTTATTTCCCGTTATTATTTTTCCACGAAATATACAGTCCTGAAAGAGTAAGTTCAGGGTCAATGATATTAATTACTCCTGTCCGGCTTTCTATCAGTTTTGCATAACTGCCTGTGGCAACAACGATTGTGTCTTTTAATTTTAGTTGTTTAAACATGCCTTCAATAATTGCATTTATCATTGCCGGAAAGCCCGTGTTCATACCGGCAAGGATGGCGGACTTTGTGTCCTTGCCGTAAGAGAGGTTGTATTTTCTAAAATCCACTTTCGGTAAAAGGGCGGTTTTTTCATGAAGGTATTGGGTGAACATTGAAATGCCGGGTAGAATTACGCCGCCAATGAAACAGTGATTTTTATCTACATAATCAATTGTAACAGCAGTGCCGCAACTCACGACAATTGCAGGTGGAAGATAGAGATTTGCGGCGGCAACAGCGTTTGCGATTCTGTCTGCTCCGAGAGACGAAGGGACAGGATATTTTTTAAAACAGAGGGGCGCGTTTTTATAAGTCAAAACCCATGGAGTTACGTTGAAATTTTTATTAAACTTCTGAATTGCGGTTTTCGTTGCTTCAGGGACGACACTGCACAGGGCAACGCCATCGGTGCCGATGTAATTTGCGAGTTCGTTTAATTTTTTTGTAATTTCGGGTGAAAACCAGAGATTGGTCGGGAAATCGCATTTTCTGCGAACGCCTCGTTTGGGGTCGCAGACGCCGACATGTGTGTTAGTATTTCCAATATCAATTAACAGTCCCATTTTTATTTCTCAATGGTAACGTCGCCCCCGACAATTCGTTCCAGATGTCCGTGCGACTTGCGTACAAGCAGGCAACCGTCTGAATCCAAAGATTCTGCTCTGCCCTGAACGACCCTGTCGGGGAGGCGGATTGTAACGTTCCTTCCGATTGTGCTGCAATAATGTATCCACTCATCAGCAATTTCCTGAAATTGCCTATTCAGGATTTTCTGATAGTATTTATCTAGTTCTTCAAGGGTGGCGACAGCAAGTTCGGCGCGGTTTATGTGTTCGCCTTTTTCGATTTTTATTGATGTAGCGATATTTTTAAGTTCCCTCGGAAAATCTGTAATTTCATGATTAACATTAATCCCTATGCCAAGTATTGAATATTTTATCCTGTCTGTTTCTGCACTAATTTCGTTGAGGATGCCTGCGACTTTTTTCCCGCCGATTACAACATCATTAGGCCATTTTATTAAGGCTGGCAATTGCGTGAGTTTATAAATTGCGTTTCTGATTGCTGTTGCGGCAGCAATTGTGATTTGCATTGAGGCGCGAGGATAAAGGTCAGGTCGTAGCAGGATCGAAAACCATAATCCTTTGCGGGGTAGGGAATGCCATGATCTACCGAGGCGACCTCTCCCTTTTGTCTGGGACTCTGCAAAGACGACCACACCTTCAGATACGCCGTCAATCGCCATTTTTTCGATGATATCATTGGTGGATGTGGTTTCCTGAAAGACGTTGATTTCACGGCCAATGATTTTTGCGTCGGTTAATCTTGATAACAGGTCATCGCCCAGAAGAATGTCTGGGGAATTTTTCAGGCGGTATCCGAGGTGCGGACTTGCCTCGATGTCGTAGCCTAACCGTCGGAGTTCTTCGATATGAGACCAGATAGCAGCCCTGCTGATGTTCAGACGATTTGCCAGTTCGGCGCCGGATACAAAGTTTCCCGAAGCCGTCCGCAATGTTTTTAATATCAAAGCGTCTGTTGTCATTATCAATTATTGTTTTTTAAATCACATAGAGCCGCAGATTAATCCAGAAAATCAAGGGCAATATCCACGGCTCTGGCGGAATGGGTAATTGAGCCCACCGAGATAAAATCCACGCCGGTTTCCGCAAAAGCGCGGACTGTGTTTAAATTTACCCCGCCGCTGACTTCGAGTTTGCACCTGTTTCCGACAATTTTTACAGCCTCGCGAATCTGGTCAGTTGTCATGTTATCCAGAAGGATGATATCCGCGTTTGCCTCGACAGCCTGTTTAACCTGTTCGAGGGTATCCGTCTCGACTTCAACGATAAGCGAAGGAAAACGTTCGCGCGCGCGCTTAACAGCTGCATGAATCGGGTTTGGCAATTCGTCCTTTAATGCAGCGAGGTGATTGTCCTTAATCAAAATCTGATCATACAATCCCATCCTGTGATTTGAACCGCCGCCGCAACGGACTGCGTATTTTTCGAGTTTCCTTAAGCCCGGTGTTGTCTTTCTTGTATCGAGTATTTTTGCCTTTGTGCCTTTTATTGCATCGACGAACTTGCTTGTCGCAGTGGCAACGCCGCTTAAACGCTGGAGGAAATTCAGTGCCACCCTTTCGCCGGTTAAAATGCCGCGGGTTTTACCCTCAACATAGGCAATAACAGAATTTGCCGGTATTTTGTCGCCATCCGTTTTTACAGGAGTTACCTGCACAGATTCATCAACTTTTCTGAAAACCATTTCGGCGACTGGTAGTCCACATAGAACAAGGTCTTCCCGCGCCACGATGGCAGCTTTTGAGAACGAATCTTCGGGAACTGTTGCAATGGTAGTTACATCGCCTCTGCCGACATCTTCCGCGAGGGCAATTTCCACAATGCGCTCTACTGTTTGGTCAATCTTAAATTCCATAGCATTTGACAAGTGTGTTGAATTCCCGTACTTTAATGCCAAAAATAATATATAATGTTTCCCAAACAATCTATACGAATTCAATACAATTGTTGCGTATAATGAAATTATGGACTAAAAGTGTTGGTTATTCCGGATTAACTCGGGAGGATTTAAATGAGATTTTGACAGAAAGAATAAATTATTACATCTTTCTTTCCCGGTGAGATTCCGGAAATGTTTGGGACGAAATAGATTGAATTTTTGGTTGGGTAAATATAAAAGGTTTAAAATTTTGAAATGGGCAAATCTTTAGTAATAGCAGAAAAGCCCTCTGTGGCAGCAGATATCGCGAAGGCGCTTGGCGGTTTTACGCGAAAGGGGGATTATTATGAAAATGACAAGTATATAATATCCTCAGCTGTTGGACATCTTCTGGAAATCTGCGAACCGGAGGAATACAGGGTTAAGAAAGGCAAGTGGTCGTTTGAACATTTGCCAATAATCCCAGAGTATTTTGATTTACAGCCAATAAAGGATTCAGAGGAACGGCTTAAACTGCTCATAAAGTTAATTAACCGCAAAGATGTTGATGAAATAATTAACGCATGTGATGCAGGGCGGGAGGGCGAACTGATTTTCAGACTGATAATTAAATACAGCGGGACGAACAAACCGATAAAGAGGCTATGGCTGCAATCAATGACGCCGGAGTCAATCCGCGAGGGGTTTAATAATCTCAGGAATGACGAAGAGATGCGTCCCCTTGCGGAAGCGGCGTTTTGCCGGTCGGAAGCAGACTGGCTCGTGGGGATTAACGGCACCCGCGCAATGACGGCTTTTAATTCCAGAAGCGGGGGCTTTCAGAAAACCACTGTTGGCAGGGTACAGACCCCGACGCTTGCTATAGTCGTTGAAAGGGAAGAGAAGATACGGAATTTTGTTCCGCGCGATTACTGGGAAGTTCATGCTACGTTTTCTGTTGAGTCCGGAACATACACAGGGCGGTGGTTTGATGAAAATTTTTCTAGGCCAAAGGATAACGGCGACACTGAATTGCGTCCCGAACGGTTGTGGTCCGCTGAACGCGCGGAGGAAATAAGGTCCAAATGTCTTGGCAAACCGGGCGAAATAACTGAGGAAAGCAAACCCTCGACCTCGCTTCCGCCGCTTTTGTATGACCTGACAACTTTACAAAGGGAGGCGAATAACAGATTCGGGTTCAGCGCTTCGACAACATTGAGAATTGCTCAGGCGCTTTATGAAAAACATAAAGTTTTAACTTATCCAAGAACTGATTCGCGTGCATTGCCCGAAGATTATTTAAAGACCGCAAAGAACGTGGTCAGATTTCTGACGAACTCTGAATTTTCACCACATGCCCAAAAGATTCTTGATTCCAACTGGATAAGACCAAACAAGAGGGTTTTCAACAACGCAAAGGTTTCTGACCACTTTGCAATAATACCAACCACTGTCGCTCCCAAAAACCTGAATAATCAGGAAAAATTGATTTACGACATGGTTGTAAAAAGATTTCTGGCGGTATTTTTCCCGCCTGCCGAATACCTTATTACCACAAGGATAACGCGAGTTGCCGGCGAACCGTTCAAGACCGAGGGGAAGGTTCTCGTAACTGCTGGATGGCTTGAAATTTACGGGAAGGAAGACCAGCAGGAAGGGGATGCGCCGAGTTTGCCGCCTGTAAAGAAGGATGAACTTGCAAAAACGGATGATATCCAGATTAAGGCGTTGCAGACGAAACCGCCACCGAGGTTTACTGAAGCAACATTGCTCTCGGCAATGGAAGGCGCCGGAAAACTGATTGAGGATGAAGAATTGCGTCAGGCAATTAGCGACAAAGGGATCGGAACGCCTGCAACGAGAGCGGCAATTATAGACGGGTTGCTGGAGGAAAAATACCTTGAACGGGTCGGGAAGGAATTGAGACCCACGCCGAAGGCGTTTTCATTAATCACACTCTTACGCGGTCTGCAGATACCGGAATTGATTTCCCCTGAAATGACCGGTGACTGGGAATATAAACTGAAATTGATGGAGCGGGGGAAATTCCGCCGTGAAGAGTTCATGAAAAGCATTGCCGAAATGGCAAGGACGATTGTCGAGAAGGCGAAAAATTACAATAGTGAAACTGTGCCGGGAAATTTCGGGAAATTATCAACGCCATGTCCTAAATGCGGCGGAGAGATTGTCGAGAATTATAAAAAGTTCCAGTGTTCAAAGTGCGACTTTTTTATCTGGAAAATTATTGCCGGCAGACAATTTGATATTCCGGAAGTAGAGGAGCTGTTAAAGAACAAGCAGGTGGGTCCGCTCTCGGATTTCAGAAGCAAAACCGGAAGACCGTTCTCGGCAATTATCAAACTCGATGATAATTTTAAGACCACGTTCTATTTTGAGAATAATGGTCAGAAACCGGAGGTAAACGGGGAGGAGAAAGAAACTCCCGAGAAGCCCGAAGGCGAACCGCTTGGGAAATGTCCGAAGTGCGGCGCAAGGGTTTTTGAAAACGACAAATCTTTTTATTGCGAAAAGATTGCCAATAAAACCTGCGATTTTAAGACTAGCAAAATAATCCTCCAGCAACCAATCAGCCGGGAGCAAATGATTAAATTGCTTGAGACCGGCAAGACCGATTATTTTGAAAAATTCATATCTAAAAAACGCGGTAGAAAATTCAAGGCAAGACTTGTCCTGAAGGATGGAAAAGTTGAATTTGAGTTTGAAGAAAACGGGAATAAGAAACAGGATTCTGCCAAAGAAGAAAAGGCGAAACCCGAACCAAAGGAATTAAACTTCGAAGGACGGCAGGTTGTTGGCAAATGTCCGAAGTGCAAGGGGAAGGTGTTTGCGTTTGATGATGCCTATATTTGCGAAAAGGCAAATGCTAAGACAAAACCGTGCAAATTTAAAATCAATAGATTCATACTTAATCAGGAAGTCACGCCTGAACAGGCAACAAAACTGCTTAATGATGGCAGGACAGACTTGCTCGAAGGCTTTATTTCCAAATACAACAAGCCGTTCAAAGCATACCTTGTCATGGACAACAAAGGAAAAGTTACATTCGAGTTTCCCCCAAAGGAAGACAAATAAGTTATTTTAAAAACCGATTGGTTGGCATACTCAGGAATATCAGGTTTATAAATTCCTGAACTTGTGATATCAGAGACTGATACCGGAAAAGATAATTCAGAATCCTGTTCTGCGGCTTTACCGTTATTTTGCCTCGATTACAAAACTTTCGCTGTGCGAATTGAATTCCGGCGCATACATGCATTGGATTGATGCGATGCCTGTCTGGTATTTTCCCCGATGCTGGACGCGTGCAGAGTATTCGAAAACATAAGTTCCTTTCGGCAGGTAATGGATGAAGAAGTGGCTTGCGGTGTCGCGGGTGCTTTCATAATAAACAAGACCATCCTGATAGCGACATCCTGAGATAACATTTACCGGTTCAACACCGCTTGGACGCTGGTCTTTCAGATGAACATACTCCATGTCACGGTCAACGCGGATTTCAATCCTCACCACAAGTTCATCACCAACATTGACGACATTTTTTACTGGTTCAAGAACCTGTCCTTTTTTGCTGCTTTGTTTTATGAAGAGAGATTTTCTGACCTTAAGCGGTGTCCCTTCATAAGGTTTAACCTTGCTCATGTCTTCAAGGTATTGCCAGTGAACGCTTCCCCAACTTACTCCTGAATCAGATTTTTTGACAACAATCTCTGCAAAAGACGGCTTTATTTCGTTTGCCGTGAAACGCTTTTCATAAAAACCTGTTCCCGGCTCAACAGATGATACAGCAGGGCTTTGTCCGGTCTTTTCAGGTTTCGGGGTAATATCTGTTCCCCCGATGGTTACTTCGACAAGTTTATCCGAGGCAAGCCAGTTTTCCCCGCGTAAGATCAACGCATACACAGCGTCTGCGGTAGCCTTTGTGGTTTTCCAATCCTGTGTTTGTTTTTGTTTTAACAACCATGTTTTACATTCCTCGACGGCTTTAGAATCGCCGGCAACTTCATCGAACATCTCAATCATCATTGCCTGAGTTTCAATTGGCGCTCTGTACCACCACCAACTGTATTCGGTATCCCGCCAGAACATCCCCATTTCATCGCTATAAACAGCGCGTTCTTTGAGTGATTTTACAATGTCCTGAGGTGTCGTGTCGTTTTTATCTTTGTTCGACTCGTTGAATCTTTTCAGGGCAAGGGCAATGTGCGCCTGAGACTGTCGCGGGAGTTTAAGCCAGTATTTACGGGCTTGTTCGATGAAATAACTGACTGCCTCGCGGTTAGGTTCGGCAATCGGTTTATCTTTTAAGAAGAAACTGCGCGCATAGAGATACAGGGCAGTGATTTCGGATATATTTTGATGATCTTTGAGACCTTTCTCTATAATCCTGTTGTAGATTTCGGTTATCCAATTATCCTGACTGTTCAGGGCTCGTATTGCTGGCTGAACATTGACATCAAGACCAAGATGCCGCATCCGTCCGAAACCTGTAACGATATAAAGGGTGATGTAATCGCTTTTTGGACCGCCGGGGAACCATGGCCATGAACCATCGGCAAGCTGCATTTGCGTCAGTTTATTGAATGCGCTCTGCATCTCTGCGTTTAAGCGGTTGTCATCGAAAAGTATGCCTACCTGTTTTCTTGCCTGCGATTCGTCCTGGGCAGCGCGATACCATGGGGTTTCTTCGAGCATTACGGATTTTAAGTCCTGATTTTTTTCTAGCGGACTATCGAGAGCCAGTGTGCCTTTCCACAGTTCAAATACGCGTTTTATTTTCGGGTCAGAATTTACGATGTGCCGCGCCAGAGAATTTGCGTAGAATCGGTTAAATACCTGTTCAGAACATTCATACGGATATTCCATGAGATATGGCAATGCCATGATTGCATACCATGCCGGCTGTGAGACCATCTGAACAGTGAGTCCCACATTTTTAATCGTTTTTGATGAACCAGATTTTGCGAGGCTTTCAAAATTGAATTTTCTGACCCCTGCGCCGCGAATAGGAAGAGGCAGAGATTCAGTAACAAGAATTCTTCGTGATAACACGGGGATATAACCCTCTTCGCCGTCGGAGATTTTTCCGGTTGACGCCACTGCTTTGTAGACCAAATACGGCGCGCCGTCCGGAACCTGAATCCGCCAGTAATACGACCGGGATTCGCCAGCAGGAACATCAAACTCAATTTCCTGAACGGTGTTGCCGAGCATTGTGTCGAGATTTTTCTCGCTTATGGCATCGAGAAAATTAAGTCTTGCCTTGCCTTTTTGTCTTGAATCAGTGCGGTTGGAGATTTTGACCGGAAACATGATTGTATCGCCTTCCCTTAAAAACCGGGGCGGATTAGGTTGAACCATAATATCTTTTGAGGTAACTGCGCTCGCCGTAAGGAAACCCGACCTGCATAATTTATCGTGCGCAAAGGCGAAGAATTTCCATCGGGTCAGTGCTTCGGGCATGCTGAACTGGATTTTCACCGTCCCATTGCTGTCGGAAATCAGGTGCGGGTAGAAGAATGCAGTTTCGTTCAGGTTTTTACGAGCGGTAACGGCTGACAAATCGACCTGCGGCGTTGCGGCTGTTTCCTGTAATTGTCGTCTATCGGCTTCTGCACCACTTCCCGCTGCCGCTTTGCGCGCAAGACCATCGGCAGCTTTTGCCATCTGCAACTGTTCTTTCTCTTCCGTTATTGATGCTGGCGCTGCGGCAAATGCGAGCGCATTCTCTGCCAGAGGTACAGCGCCAGGTGTTCCTCTTAATCTACGAACCGGAAAGTAACCGTAATATTCTTCAAGTTCAGGGATGAACTGGCGATACCGGATGTCCACAGGGATATACTTATTTTCAAACCCTCTGCCGGGGAGAATCTGAAATGGCAATTCGCGGTTGCAGAAATAACTTGAAAGCGTGGCATAATCTCTTCTGAAGATATTAAACTTGTGCAGCCAGGAATGTTGTTTAAACAGGTCAAGCGATTCATCGTATAGCGTTGCAACCATTTCCGCGGCTGTCCTTTCTGCAACGCCTTTCGGGGTTCCCGCCTTTGGTTTAATTACAACTGTCCATGTCTCTTTTTGAGCCGGCGACAGTTTTGATGTGAAATGCTCGAACGAAAGTTCAAGGTCTTTGTTGCTCCATGGGACTTCGACCTGACGGGATTCAAACCAGATTCGGTTTTCTTTCATGAACGCGAGGTGAATTGTGAATCCGCCACGCATGTTTTCCGTTATCGGTATTTTGATTAAGAATTGTGTTTTGCCAGTCGGTGTCCAGTATCGCTGGATTATCTGACTGCGGTGTTCAATTTGAACGAAAGCCCTTCCGGTGTCATAACCGGTTCCCCACAATGCCAAAAATTCCTCAGTGGGTTCTATTGACCATTGCGGGGCTTTGAAAACAAATGGCACTTTAATCCCGAATTTGTCCACGGATGTGTCAACGACCATGAATTGTCCGCGTCCGGTTGTTTTTTTGCCGTATTTATCCTGCGTTTCAAAAATTGCCCTGTAACAGCCAGATTTGAGATTTAGCACGATTTCAGCAGTGCCATTTGTGGAAGTTGTAATCCCTTTTTCAGAAACCAATTCGCCATCTTCCCAATTTTGAGGATTAGACATGTCTGGTTCCTTATCCACGCTATCGTCATTAAACCACCAAACGCGATGCATGGAAATGGGCGGTTTATGAACTTTCACGGGTTCTTTTAGTTTGAATATTTTCAGCGCGCCTTCTGCGATCTGCGGTTCGCCGTCCAGTGTTTCAGTCTTTACAATAATCCTGACTGGTGCGTCTGCGGTGAGCCAGTCTGCTGTTTCGATCCGTGCCTGAAGTGCTGTAAATCCAATATTCACAGCCCGGTTTGCTGAACGTGTTTCGCCACTTGAATCAGTAACGTCGGCATAGATCTGGTATGTGAAGTATGCCTCTGATTTCGGAGAAACTGCAGGGTCCGGTTTTGCTATGAAAGTAATTATGAACGAACCATCAGCGGATGTTTTAGTTGTGCCAAATGCAATTTCCTGAGCAGAAGATGGGGGAAGTCCTCCTCCAAGTCGCCATCCCCACCAGTCCCACCAGATTGGGTAACGCGCCTGACGGGTGATGCGGTACTTTACGATTGCGCCATCCACAGGCGCGCCTGTGAACGCCTCCGCCTTTCCTTTCAGTTCAACCTTTTCGTTAAGTTTGACGCCTTCTTTCGGGGCATCAAGTGTAACGTTGAATTTCGGGCGTTTATACTCCTCCACATTTACCGAAGCACCTCCCGAGATTCCGGATAATATTCTCAGATGATATGCGCCGGTTAATCTTCCTGAGGGGGTTGTGAAAAATCCGCTAAAACTCCCGTAGTCGTTGCTTTCTACATCCTGACGAGCGACTTCCTTGCCGTTCGGGTCGGTAAGTACGACGGTAACCTTTCTGCGCGGGATTACCTGATAATCATCTTTTTCCGTGTCAACATAGAGCAGAATGCCTTTATAATAAAGTGTCTGATTGGGACGGTAGATTGCGCGGTCGGTGAAGAACATTACCTGTTCGCGTGGCTTAGGTGTGGCTGGTCTATATGTTGACACAAAGTCCGGCATTACAACCTGATGCTCGCCTTTCTTGGCGGAAATCATAAGGGCTATTGATTCATACGGAAGACTGAAAAATCCATCTTTATCAGTTTTAACCACGTCTCCTTTTATCGTGAATTTATTACCGGATGTATTTACATAAGCGGTAATTTCAGCGCCTTCAACAGGTTCGCCATTGTTACCATTTACCACAAGTCCCTCGATAGTTCCCGCCCGTGTAAATATAACAACGTTAATATCACTTACCCAGAAAATCAGATATGCGGTCTGATTATTTATTTCTGAAAAATCAGGTCTACAACTTGCAACCACACAATAGTAACCGGGTTTTAAGTCTTTCTGATAAACTGTTTTATCGCGATGTTCCTTATAATCGCCGTAGTCTTTAAGTTTTACTGACCATGAATCAATAAGTTTCTGATTGAAGAGATTTTTCATCTCATCGTTGTTGAGGTACTGGGGACTCCAGAATTGTCGCTGCAGTCGTTTTTCCCAGTTCAACTCGTAAATCCGGAAATGAAGCTCATTAATATTTCTGTAATTAATGTTAATTTCCGGATACGGCTTGCTCCAGACGTATTCACCTATTAAGGAAACTGATTTCTCCTCGATTTCAACGATAAGATTTTTACACAGGTCAGAGCCTGGACTTTTAGGGAAAACTTTTGAACCGCGAAGGGCAAGTTCACGTGCTTTGACAAAATCGCCTTCATTTTTAATTACACGCGCAAGTTCATAAATTGCCATTGTTGAGATTTCGTGTTCGACATATTTTTCGATAAACCTGTTGAGAGCGGTTTTGTATCGGTCAGATTTATTTTCGCCAACAGCAACATTCCATCCGTATTTAAGCCGGGCAAGGTCTGCGTCCGCAAATGCAGAGACATCGCTGTCGTTTTTATGGAAATCCAGTAAAGCTTGATAAATTGTAATTGCCTGTAGTTTAGGAGACTGAACATCTGTTGTCTGGGGCTTCCATTTCAGAAACTGCTCTGCGGGTTCAAACACGGGACTGTCTGCCGGAATTTCGAAGGCATCCGCCGGTTTAGCCGCTGCCTGTTCACCGGAGGTATAAAACTCAAGCGCTTTGTATGCGATAAAATCGTAAACTGTCGGACGGTAAGAATCCGGCACAGTTCCTTTTACAAGGATATCGTTAAATTCCGAAACAGGGGTTTTCTTTGACAACTCTGCTTCGGCAAGCGCCTGTGAGAACAGTTTATCAATTTCTGCGAACAAACGGGGCAAATCCCATGTGGTAAAATCCTTGCCCGGCGCTTCTGCTGTGGCGGTTCGCCGCATAAACCGCCAGCGGTTTTGCTGGAAATATTGCCAGTACCAGTTTGCCTGAATTGTTAACAGAAGGGGTCTGATTTCCTTCGGGGCAGTTTTTAAAACCTGCTCCATCCGTATAATTTTTTCTTCGGGTTTATTTCCTTCTATGGAGGATTCTAATAAAATCTTTTTAGCGATTGCCTTTGCGGCTTCGCCGTACGCCTTTTCTTTTAAAGCCATAGTGATGATTGGTTCAAGTTTTTCGATTGCAGTTCTTGGCAGTCCCTTATTTTCGGCGTCCTGCACCTCTTTCCATTCCTTTTCACGAGGGGCGCTATGCAGTCCAATAACAGACCATGCAACAGCAAGCACAGAGACTACAAGAATTCTGAGTCTTAAATTTTTCATACCTGATATTTAGACGGATTATAAAATAAATTGCTCCCGTTTGACAGGACAAAAGGAGAAAATAAAATGCATAGCGTAAAAAATAAAATTACAGTGCACATTCCGACAATGGAGCGGTTAAAAAGTAATCTGAACTTGCTATAAGGTTTTTTTATAAGTAATCTTAATCTGAAATGGATATTGAAAGGGTTGACCGAATTTTGGAAGCGGGCATCCTTGGGTTAACGCTTGGCATATTGATTTATGCCCCTGTGGCAATCGGAGCCGTTTTGCCGCAGGATTTTGTCCTGTTGATCTGGATGCTTGTGGGGATTTTGGTATTATGGGGGCTGAGGATTCTCATAAACAAGGAATTTAAAATCCTCTGGACGCCTGTCTGCTGGGGTGTGCTCGCCTTTTGCGTTTATGCGGGATTTGAATGTCTGCGGTCGGATATTGAATATGTTGCCCGCACAGAATTTATTCAGATTATTTTTTATGCCGGATTGTTTTTTGCTTTTCTGAACAATTTACACAGGCGTCGCGCCACAACGACTGTGCTTGCGGCATTATTGGCGCTGGGAACTTTAATTTCAATCTATGCAATCTATCAATATCTGACCCGTTCAGGATTTGTCCTTATTTATCCCAAGCCTGAACAATATGCCGGACGGGCATCTGGCACGTATATATGCCCGAATCACTTTGCCGGTTTTCTGGCGATGGTTCTTCCAGTAGGGGTTTCACTGCTGTTATCCGGACGGATAAGCCACATAGCGCGTATTCTTGTTGGTTATTCAGTATTAATGATGACTGCTGGACTTGTAGTAACAGTTTCACGGGCTGGATGGCTTGCGGCAGCATCGGGTGTCTTTTTTGTAGTAATTGCGTTGTTGCACAGACGGAGATTCTGGCTTCCGGTAACAGTGGTCGCTATTCTTATGGTTTTTGTGGGTATGTATTTATATACCAGCAATTTTACGGCAAAGAAAAGGGTAACAGAAAACCGTCTTCTTGTTCCTGATGAAAACCGTAGGATTTTATACTGGCGTGGCGCAGTCAGGGTTTTTGAACGGGCGCCAGTATTCGGGGTCGGTCCCGGTCATTATGATTATGTATACAGGCAGGTTCGTGAGTTTCACAATGTTGCTCAGGGAAGACCGGGTTGGGCTCATAACGATTATTTAAACACGCTTGCTGATTATGGAATTGTCGGTTTAGCAATTATTCTCTCAACTTTGGGAATACTTGCATACACGGCGAAGCAATCATGGAATTGTGTCAGACGGAGGATTGATATAGGGAAAACAAGCAACAAAGGATCAATCATGCTTGGCGTGGCAGGCGGGCTTGTTGGCATTGCAGTCCATTCGTTTTTTGATTTCAATATGCATATCCCGGCAAACGCAGCAATTGCCGTTGTGTTGATGGCAATTTTGACATCCTACTGGAGATTTAAAACCGAAAAGTGCTATATATCGCTTGCTGGCTATTCCCGTTTTCTTGCGGCTGGATGCGTATTTGTTTTTGCTGCATCAGTTTTGTCTGCGTCAATTCCGCGTTATAAAGAAAGTAAATTACTGAAAGCCGCAAATGAATCTGTTGTTGAGGCTGAGACCATTAAATATTTAAAACAAGCCTTTGAGATTGAACCCAATAATGCTGAAACATCATACACGATAGGCGAATTGCTCAGAAACCGGAGTTGGCAGGGCAATGATGATTATAAGGACTTGGCGATTGCTGCGATGACGTGGTTCCGGAAAAGCATGGACGCAAATCCGCTTGATCCATATCCGTTTTTAAGATACGGGATGTGTCTGGACTGGATTGGAAGGCGTGCAGAGGCAGGGGTTTATATTGCGCGCGCTATGGAACTTGACCCGAATAGTTATTACGTCCTTTCTATCGCTGGATGGCATTTTTTCCAAGTGGAAGATTATGGCAAGGCTCAGGAATTATTCCTTCGTTCATTAAAACTGAACTGGTGGAATAATCCGTTGGCGTCTCTATATTTAAAAACTATGGAAGAGCGAAAGCTGATTAAAGGTAATTTATAATTGTGCGCTGGGAAAACTTTTTGGTGAATACAGGCGGTTCCTGAAAGAAAATTTGCGGATTTATTAAAATATTACTGAATTTTAACCGGTTGAAAACGTCATTTAAAATAAATGGGTGTTGCAAAGAAATATAAGTGGCAAATAATTTTTTTTATAGTAACGCTGATATGCAGTGTATTAGTAATCAAACAGATTGAATCGAACAAGTCACGGCATATCGAGCTGCGGGAGGCGTTTATACTTTTACACAGCCGTGGTTATACAAACGAGGCGCAGAAATTATTCAATAAGTTGCTTGATGAGATTCCAAAACTCTCTGATGAGCAATTGATTGACGATTTCCAGAGGACGTTGAACCTTGTTGACCCGACAATACCGCATGAAAGCAATCTTATTTGGGTTTATCACTGGACTGTAAGCAATGAATTGGAGAAACGCTCGGCAAGTAATATCCGTAAGGCATTAAAACTTGCTAACGAATAATTTAACCAAGCGTTGACATATTTTTTAAAAATGTATAATTTTTTTGAAAAACAAGCGAAGAGGAGAAACGCATGTTGTTAGTAAGAATAACTTTGATTGTAGCCATTATTGCGGCTCTTGCCGCGACAGGCATTGGCATTGTTAAGGTAAAAGATAGCATAGTGGCTTTGCGGGATGACCGCGACAACGAAAAGAGAATGAAAGAAGAGCAGATTGCCCGCGCTACAAAGGCGGAAAAGGCTCTGGAGCAGACCACTGCCCAGTTAAAGCGCGAGCAATCAAATCATCAAGAAACCCGCAATAAACTGGATCAGGCAAATTCCCAACTTGCCGAAGCGCGCAAGAATATTCAGTCACTTACTGCCGAACTGGACAAGACAAAGGCTGAAAAAGTGGATGCGCAACAAAAACTGGCAGCATGGAGCGCGCTGGGTGTGACGCCTGACCAAATTAAAAAGATTCAGACAGATCTCGAGCAGGCAAAGAAAACAATCGACGCTATTGAGGCTGAAAAGAAGATTCTTGCCAGCACTGTTGCACGACAAAAGAAGTTTATCGAAGACCTCCTCGTTCCTGTTAAAGACGAAGACAAAGAAGTTCCTTTGCCAACTGGTTTAAAAGGCACTGTTGTAGCGGTTGACCCAAGGTGGGAATTTGTTGTGCTCGACATTGGGGAAAATCAGGACGTCCGCGAAGGCGGTGTCCTGAAGGTTCACCGTGACGGAAAATTGCTTGGCAAAGTCAAAGTAAGAACTGTTTTCCCTGATAAATGCATTGCCAACATACTTCCTGAATGGAAGTTCGGCGAGATTCGCGAAGGCGATCAGGTTTTGTATTAAAATGAAACAGACAGTTAAAAAATTAACTGCAATTTTACTGCTCTGTGCCATATTAGGCGGACTTGCGCTTGCAATGACTGGTTGCGGAACTGTCGCCGATGATAGCCGCAATGTCTCAAGCCGCCCATGGAATGCCCCTAAGACATGGGAAGGACCGTTGCCTTCCACAATTAATGAGGGCAGGTGAGCAGGATTTTGCAGGTTTAACTGATAGTCTGATTGCTACTGAAAAACCTGATTTTAATCTTTTAAATCCGGGCAAAGGGACTTAATTACTTCCGGTTATAAACTTGTTATTTTTCCGGAATAGATGTTTTCTTCCAATGTAAAGGGCGATTCACTGATTTATTTTTCTTTTGATTTTCTGGGTTTCTTAAAATTTAATGGAACTTCAGGTTAATCAGCAAATTTTCTTGTCAGTATTGTATGAGTTTGCCACCATAATATCAAAAATAGCCACAACAAAGATACGGAGGAAAATATGAAACTTGGGTTTGTGTCAGCGATATTGCCGGAATTAGGTCTGGAACAGGTGTTCGAATTTGCCGCGTCTGTCGGGTATAAGTGTGTGGAAGTAATGTGCTGGCCTCCTGGAAAGGCGGAAAGAAAATATGCGGGTGTTACTCACATTGATGTAACAGAACTAAATAGCGATAAAATCAGTAAAATCAAGGAGTTATGTTGCAGATACAATATTCAGATCAGCGGACTTGGCTATTATCCCAATGCGCTTGATCCTTCTCCTGAGGTTTCTGAAAAGGCGGTCAATCATATCAAGAATGTAATTCTCGGGGCTGAAAAACTGGGATTGAATCAGGTGAATACATTCATTGGCAGGGACTGGAAAAAATCTGTGGAAGAAAACTGGCAAAGATTTCTCGATACATGGAGACCGCTTGTGAAATTTGCCGAAGACCATGGCGTGAGGATTGGTATAGAAAATTGTCCGATGTTATTCACCTATGACGAATGGCCTGGCGGGAAGAATCTTGCCCACTCGCCGGCAATCTGGCGGCGTATGTTTAACGATATCCCAAGTCCGAATTTCGGCCTAAATTATGACCCGTCGCATCTTGTATGGCAACACATGGACTGGATAAAACCGGTAAGGGAATTCAAGGACAGGATTTTCCATATCCATGCAAAAGATGTGCTTTTGAAACGGGATGCATTAAATGACGTGGGAATTCTTGCCACTCCATTGCAATATCATTTGCCAAGAATTCCGGGTTACGGAGAAATCGACTGGGCAAAATTTGTCGCTGTTTTAAGAGAAGTGGGATATCAGGGACCTGTATGTGTGGAAGTGGAAGACGATACCTTTGGCAAAACCCTTGAAGGTAGAAAACTGGCTTTGAAGGTGGCTTATAATGTATTAAGTCCACTAATTCCCGATTAATCAATCTGGCTGACTACTTAATGAGTTTGTTCCATTGATCAATATCGCGGGCGATATTTTTTGATAATTCAGAGATTTTGTCTTTTAAGGTGTTAAACTTGTCGCAGGTTTTGTAATCGAGATTTTTTCGGGCGACTTCAGCGGCATCGGTGTATTTTTCTCTGATAATTTTTAATTGATTCGAAAGTTTAGAGAAAGTGTCGGTAATGTCGCTTTCTTTAAGGAAGGCGGTATTGATTTTATCGACCATATAGAAGGTGTGAGGGTCGTCGAAGTCGGTCTCGGAAAGGTCAATCAAAAGTTCACTTAAAGTAAGCGCCATCTGACTGGAATGGTTGGTGGAGTTATGGATACAAGTTCTTATTTCTGTTTTGGTTTTTGACCTGTATTTTCCCCAACAGAGTAGTGCTGAGGTTTTGTCGCTGGAAATGAAAATCAAGATGCAATATGGGAATTTTTTCGAGATATCACGGTGCGTGAGGATTAACAAAGCTGTATCGGGAAAGTCGTTTTTTGATAATTCTGCCAAAAAGACTGAAACACCACCAATCTCCGCAACAGGTGAAAACAGAAACTCGTGAACACCATCCGGGTTAATTGCAATTTTTGATAAAATATTGCCGGAACTCCGCCAGTGGAGGATTTTTGTGAAAATTTCAGTAAAATTATTTTGCCCCAGCGGAGGTTGTAAAAGATTCTCTATTTCGTCGGTTATGAGTTTCTTTCCCATACTAATTAATATATTGCAGATTTGAAATGGGATTACAATTTTGAGATGGGATTTCCTGACTGTCTGGCATTTGTGTTTTTAGGGGATGATATTTTTCAATGATTGAAAATGTTTTCTTGCAATTTTTTAAAAAAAGCAAAAACTTATGTTTCTATGAAAAACACAATTAACAAATTTGCGATTTTATCCGGGATTGTAATTGCATCTTTATCGTGCATGGCAGGAGATGCTCCTGTGGGATACACAGACACTCCGTTTTTGCCGGGCGGAAAATGGCGGGTTCATGACCCCAACAGACCACAGCCAAGAGTGGTAACGCCGGGTGAAAAGTTTAGCGACATGGCGCCACCACCATCAGATGCTATCGTTCTATTCGATGGAAAAGACCTTTCTAAGTGGGTGGATGACAAAGGTCAACCAGCCGGATGGAAGGTGGAAAATGGTTATATGGAAGTTGCCGGCAAAAGCAGTATCCGCACAAAAGATGAGTTTGGCGATTTCCAGTTGCACCTTGAATTTGCTACGCCTGCTGAAGTTAAAGGGAACAGCCAAGAGCGTGGCAATAGTGGTGTAATCATTTACGGACGTTATGAGATTCAGGTGCTTGATTCTTATCAGAACCGCACATACGCAGATGGTATGGTTGGCGCAATGTACGGGCAGTATCCACCGCTTGTGAATGCAGCAAGGAAACCGGGCGAATGGCAGACTTACGACATTATATTTGAATCGGCGCGGTGGGATGAATCAGGAAAGATGATAAAGCCGTCGTCGGTCACGGTAATACTCAACGGTGTAGTCCTGCATCATAAAAAAGAGTTTATTGGTTATACGGTTCATCGCGAACTTGCGAAATACAGTAAACCACATCCACCTCGTGGTCCCCTTGTTCTCCAGAATCATGGAAATCCGGTCAGATACAGAAACATCTGGATAAGACCATTGGGAGAATACGACCAACAATAATATAACAGAAAAACATTTAAAATCTGAACATACAGCCCTGTTAAAAGCAGGGCTGTTTTGTTTTTTAGGGTTATTTCAGTTTAACGTATTTTATATAACACAGTGCAGCGAAGTCATACGTTGCATGCGTGACCATTAATACAAAAAGATTATTTGTTAAATGCAGGATAAAACTAAAATAACAACCCACGACAAAGACTATACATGCATATAATAGAGATACCGGATGCATGAAGCCAAAAGCGATATTCGCAACGATTATCCCTGTCAGAGCTCCGAATTTTTCAGTCAGGAAACCTTGTAAAAATCCGCGAAACAATAATTCTTCGCAAACACCGGCAACGATTGAAAGCGCAGCAAAGTGAATGACTCCGCAACCGCTAAGGATTGTGGTCAGGAAATTTATAATCATGTCCTCTATTCTCTTTATATTAGCCAGAGGTATCTTAAAAAGCAGGTAGAAAAATAACAGCGCTGGAATTGTATATGCAAGACCCTGTATAAATCCAATAACGGATATGGTTATATTTTTAAAAATATTATAACCAAAAATAAGGCTCAAAATAACAGCGACAACTCCTGCAATAAATTCAAATATAATCCCGAAGTAATACGCTCCAGTTTTTATTTTTAAAAGACGTTTCATGGTAAGAGCATAATGAATTATATCTCAGATAATCAAGGTCTAATGAATTGTAAACAGGTTTATAAATAAAAAAAGCCGCGTCGCAAAAGACGCGGCTGTAAATTTTTGTAGGATTTTTACATTTCTTCCTGCCACGATAGATTATTGAGGACTTCTTTTACTTTCCGACGTATGTAGCGGTTTCTCTGTTGTTTTTTGTTCCGCGCAACGGGTTTCCGGAACGGGAACTTCGGGTTATTGATGACCTCGTTAATGATGTCGGGTGACTTTGCCATACGCATCGGTGTTTTGGTTTGAGTTTGAATTTATGCGGTCTGAACAACCACATGATTTACCAAGTGGGGTATTAGCGATAATGAAAAAAAGCCGGTCAATATAGTGATTCAGGTTATCCCCCTCCTTCACATATTTGACTGGCAGTCTCATATCCGCTGAATACCCTTTATTGGTATTGACAATTTCCGAACAGGCTTTGTTCAGAAATTTCTAAGTAAATTATAAAGAAAGTTTACAAATTTGTCAACACCTTTGCATTTCAAAAATGCAGATAAAATCAAAATATGGCTTCACCTAATTTTCTCGACATTGGAGTCCTTTTTGATATAATAAAATAAAATCCTGATGGGAAGAGATGGACGCATTGCATTTATTAATGCGGTAATAAGGCTGTTTGTCATTAATTTTTAAGATCTTCGGTTGCTGATGATAGTGAAGCATTTGAAATTGCTGCTCGCGGTGGGGATGGCGATGTATTGTCTTTCGTGGGATTTCGCTTATTCTCAGACGAACGGGTTTTTAAGACAGGTTTATACAGGAATTAACGGGACTTCTGTTGCCGACCTTACAAACGCGCCATCCTTTCCTGGTAGTCCGTCTTATGAAGAAATTCTGACAAATTATTTTGAGACACCTGTGAACTGGGGTGATAATTACGGAACAAGGGTGATGGGGTTGATTGTCCCGCCGGTGACCGGTAACTATATTTTCTGGATTTCAAGCGATGACAACAGCGTTCTTTATTTAAGCACTGATAGTTCGCCTTTAAATAAAAGGGTTATTGCTACTGTAAACAGTTGGACAAGTTCGCGTGAATGGGAAAAGGAACCAAACCAGAAATC